>VOFD01000338.1_pt1 | contig 246001 bp, 262 predicted proteins | sample 5384101 | NCBI WGS metagenome assembly VOFD01 (sample SAMN12384723, study PRJNA508395) | human gut metagenome | isolation source: healthy gut C | host: Homo sapiens
GAACAAATCAACAAGAGCGTCGTGCGGCTGCTCGAAGCGCGCTTCGAGCTTGGCGACTTCGACCCCGACGAGCTTGTGCCCTGGACAAAAATACCCGAAAGTGTGGTGGCCTGCAAGGAACACAAGGAGCTGGCATTGCAGATGGCACGCGAACAGATGGTGCTGCTGCACAACAGGAACAACACCTTGCCGTTGAAGAAAGACGCCGGCAAGATAATGGTGATGGGGCCTAACGCCGCCGACTCTGTGATGCTGTGGGGCATATACTACGGCCAGCCGACCCACTCTGTCACCATACTCGAAGGCATACAGGCCAAAATAGGCAACGGCGTAAAATATGCCAAAGGCTGCGAAATAACCAAGCTGACCGAGAGCGAGAGCATTTTCCCCCGGCTGAAGACGGCTGACGGCAAACCGGGCGTAAGCGCACGCTTCTGGAACAACACCAAGATGGAAGGCAAACCGGTATATGAAACCACATACGCCACGGCAATACACTTCGACAACGGCGGCAACACGGCTTTTGCCCCGGGCGTAAACCTGACCGACTTCACACTCAGCATGAACGGCTCGTTCACCGCCGACAAGGACGAGACGCTTGACATCACCCGCAGCAATGACGACGGTTTCAGGATGATTGTCAACGGCGACACTATAATCAACAATTGGAAGGCCGACCGGCTGCGCAAAAACAAAAACAACCTGACCGTGAAGAAAGGCCAACGCTACGACATCCAGTTCGACTACATGCAGCTTAAAAACGAAGCCGTGCTAAGCCTCGACATCGCCACCGTTCACAATGTAACGGCAAGCGAGATTGCGGCAAGGGCGAAAGACGTAGAGACGGTAATATTCGTTGGCGGAATATCGCCCGACCTTGAACGTGAGGAGGCAAAAGTTTCAGAGCCGGGTTTCGACAACGGCGACCGCACCAGCATTGAACTGCCTGCTGCTCAACGCGAAATACTGAAAGCCCTGCACGAGGCAGGCAAAAAGGTGGTACTTGTAAACTGTAGCGGCAGCGCCGTCGCACTGACGCCTGAACTTGAAACGTGCGACGCCATCTTGCAGGCATGGTATCCCGGAGAGCAGGGCGGACACGCCGTGGCCGACGTGCTCTTCGGCGACTACAACCCCGGCGGAAAATTGCCGGTTACGTTCTACAAGGACGACAGCCAGCTGCCACCGAAGTACTGAAAGTTCCTTGTCTGTAATGGTGAAGTCGCCGTTCTCAACGTCCTCAAACAGGTTCTCTGATGCAACTGCCGCATTAGGCATGTCAGGATCAAAACCGTTGCTGCTCAACTCAAAGTCAGAGGTGAAGTAAACCTGAGACGTTGAAATCTCGCCGTTAGTCCTGATGCCCTTTGAAGAATCCGTATTTGTCTTGGCAAATACCGTGTTGCTTATCGAAATGTTGCTGCCGCTCTTGTTGGCGTCAATCAGATACTTGCCCGAACCAATCACGTCATAGAACGTACATGCGTCGATGCTCATCTGCGTGTCGGTGCTTGAGCCGCTGCTCTGGATGAAGGTGTTGAGTATCTTGGTAAACGTTGAATTGCTTATCTTCACGCTGCCAACATTCTCAGAGCTGTCCTTGAACAGAAGCATTGCGTATCCGCCGCTGCCCTGGTTGTTGATCTGACAGTCGTTGATGATGATGGTTCCAACTGTCTTCGCATCGCTGCTCTGCAGGCGGACGAGGCTACGCTCCAGTCCGTCGATTTTGATTCCGTTGAACGATATCTCGCCTACGTTGCAAGCCTTTGACTGGTTGAAGAAGTACTGGCATCCGTCATCCTTCAAGATAAGGTTCTCAAAGCGGACGTATGCATGCTCGCCGCCAATCTCGAGGCTCTTCGGGAAGCTGAGAGTAGGAACTTCGCCCGCCAGTCCGAAGAATGTGACAGAGATGCCATCGGGCACAGCCAGAGAAGCGTTTTCTCCCTTGTCGTCCACATCAGCCACAGTGACAGTCTTGCCGCCGGCGATACCGATTGTTATGCTTACGTCAGTCTTGCCTGTTGCAGCCTGTGCGTCAGCAACGAGCTTGTCCATGACATCCTGGGTGATCTGAGTAATGCTTTCGTCAAGCTGAACCTTATAGTCGCCAGCCGGCATGGCAGCTGCAGTAGTCACGTTAAGCGTTCCGCGCTTTGTCTCGCCGTTATAGATAACGAACGTGTAAGAAGTTGAAGCCGTAAGGCCTGTGACATCATACTCGCCCTTCTCTATTGCGTCGGGATACTGCGTCAGGTCTATTTCCTTGACAACTGTGCCGTCAGCCGTGGCAACGGTCAGGAGCGTAACCTCGGCACCCGGTATCCAAGTCAACTTCACATGGTCTTCGCCCACGTTGGCAGGCTGAACCGCATTGAATATCTGCTCGGCCTTTGTCTTGAACGTGCCGCCGTTGTTATAATAAACCCACTTTGAATCGGCCTTGGTGTCTGACGATGCCTTTATTCGCAGATAATACTTTGTATCGCTTTCAAGTCCGGTTATTTCATACGGAGAAGACTTTATCTCCTTGTTCGTGCCGTAAACCTTAGCGTTGCTTCCACCCATCTCGACCTCATCATAAAGAGAGTCCTTGCTTACTTCTATCACGAAATAAATGGTATCGGAAGTTGCCTTGAGGGCTGAAAACGTTACGGTAGCCGTTGACTCCGTTGTCTCTACAGACAAAGCGTCTTCACCCACGCCAAACAACCGGTCAAACGCGGAGTCTACGCCCCAGTCGTTCTCATCCGCGCAAGATGCAACGGACAAAACGCCAAGCGCCATCAGCGCGATGCCGAAAAATTTATTAATTGCTTTCATCGTTTTATTCATTTATTTTGATTGTTGACTAAAGGAGCAGGAAATAAACGAAACACAATGGAACGGCATCCGTCCACTTCCTGGACTCCTTTTATTCTGTTTCCTAATATCCGTAAGAATTCTTCAACATACCGCCGGAATTAGAGATTGTCGTAAGGCTGATAGGCATCAGGTAACGGTTCTTCACCTCCACGCCTACATCGCCTGACGGATCAGGATATCCGCCCGTGCCTACGAGTCCGCTGCTTATTGAAGGCAAGTTGGTGTATACTTGCGTATCGGTCTCATACTCACCCTTCTCGTTGGCAACTGTTCCATCCTTTGACGGGTCGGCATCTCCAAACCAAGAAATGCTGTCCTGATAAGTCGTTGCGTCGACTTCGTCCTTCGGAGTGTAGAACGTTATACTGGAGAAGTCAATCTCCGTCTTGCCCTCATCCTTGTAGTTGAAGTAAACCATCTCAGGATAAGTTCCGTCGGTAAGCTGCTGAATGTATGTCTTCTTGAACTCAACGATCTTGTCATGCAACAAGTTCCAACGAATCAGGTCCCACTTGCGGAAGCCTTCGCCGGCAAACTCCCAGGCATTCTCCTGCACGATGGCCTCGAAGAAGCCTTCCTTGCTTGAAGGCAGACTTGCAACATACGCCTGTGCATCAGCAAGATGAGCAGCATCGAATGCACGGTTATGAACCTGCGCCAATGCCTGGCGTGCCGTAAGTCCGGCACTTCCGGGATAGCTTGCATCAGGACTACCGGCCAATTCATTCATGCACTCTGCATAGAAAAGAAGCACGTTTGCATAACGCATCTTTATCGGGTTGATACCGGTTGTATGCTTGGCTGTAGCCACCAGGTTGTCAGCAAGCCATGCGCCAGTCATCTTACGCGGATCCCACTTGCCTACATAAAGGCCGAAAGGAGCGTTCTTCAACATGTATTCACGTGTCACGCCTACGGTTGCGTCCTCCTTGATTTCCATCGGACTTACAGTCAAGTCGCGGCGTGTGTCGTTTGGATCGTAAGAATAGAGCAACGGTGCCGTAACCTTCATCTTGCCGGTAGAGTTGCCATAACCGAACTTGGATGTCACACCATTAAGACGAACACCGACAGTATAGCCGACCTCGCCCATATAATTCTGTCCCATCGGGATCTCAAAAAGATTCTCCCTATATGTCTGGTCAAGAACAAGTTGGTTCACCAGATACCACTGGTTTTCAAACGACGGGTTAAGCTGATGCCTTCCACTTGTGATAATTGCAGAAAGATGCTTTAGCGCCTTTTCGTAAAGAGCCTTGCGCTCGGCCGCACCTGGACGCTGGGTAGGATATGTAGGATCAGAGTAATCTGCCGTCTCGTGATGCAGAAGAGGTTGTAGCCCGTGAAGTAGATGCGGATGTTCTCTATCTGCAAAGCCCTCGTCCACTTCTTAGGCAGTGTGTAACCAACGGTGATGTTCTGCACGCGCAGGAAGTCGGCATCCTCAACCGCCCAGTCAAGGAGCACCATCTTTGTGATGCCTGCAGGGTTCCACAGTGTGCGGCCTGCGTTGAGCTCGTTCAGGCGTGCGTAAACGTTATTTATGTCTCCTCCATAATATGTGTTGACAGTTGAGGAAGTCGGGTTGTTGAGGTTTACTCCGTTCTCAGGGTCAATCCATGTATAGCGGTTGTTCACGTTGAAGTCTGACACAAGGTTGTAGTCCGGGCTTGAGCCTGCGCGGAACGATGCAGCGAGCTTCGTGCCGTTGACAATCTTGTTGCCGAGCGAGTAGTTGAAGAAGATGTTGAAGTCGAAGTTCCTACACGTCCGTCGAATCCGAAACCTCCGGTAGTTGTAGCTACGGTATTGCCGAGGCGCTGCTTATGGGTCACCATTCTCGTCAACCTCCAGCTTTATCATACCAGGAGAAAGGCTGCCGAAAAAACTTGCTGTGCTGTTGTCCTTCTTCCGTCGTCAACGAGCGTCCATGCCGAGCCGTTCCAAACGAGGTCGCCGCTAAGGTAGTTGCCATCAGCATCATACTTCGCCACAGTATAAAAGCCGTTCATCTTATATCCCCAGATTTCGCCGAGTGCTCCACCTGCTTCCACGCGGAAGTCCTGATATTCGCTGATGGTGCTGCCGCTCCAGTCAGAGCTTTGCCAAGGGCTGTCGAGGTTAAGTTCGTCTATCTTGTTGCGGTTGTATGCAATGTTGAAATTGAAGTTCAAGCCCCAGTTCTTCTTGACGAGCACTGCGTTCAAGGCAAACTCTATACCCTTATTAGACGTTTGTCCGAAGTTCTGATACTGATATTCGTAACCTGTATTTGAGGGTATCAGTCTGCATGAGCAGGTCTTTCGTCGTGTTCCAGTAAGAAGTCGATTGTACCGCTAATACGGTTGTTCCAGAAACCGTAGTCGATACCGATGTTGCGGGTGATGGTTGTTTCCCACTTCAGGTCTGGGTTATACAAATATGTTCCATGTTCAAGCATCGAAGTTTCCATTGTTCTCAGTCGAAGAATGGAGCTTTCGTCGTCCTGTTCCGGTATGGAATACACTGTCGATATAAGGCCGCTGTTGATGCGGTTGTTACCGGCCATACCGAAGCTGAGGCGCAGCTTCAAGTTTGAGAGCCACTTCTGCGCCGGCTTCATGAAGCTTTCTTCGGAAATGCGCCATGCCAGTGCAGCTGACGGGAACCAACCCCAGCGGTTACCCTTGCCGAACTTCGACGAGCCGTCGGCACGTAGCGTGAACGTAGCCAGATACTTGTCGGCCAAGGTGTAGTTGATACGGCCGAAGTAAGAGAGGATGTTCTCTTCTGCTTCTATGGTGCCATTGTTGGGCAGAGCCGTGCCTGCTCCAGTGTTGGCAAGCACCTCGTCGATAGTCATTGACGTTGGGAATGCCACAGACACGTTGGTACGCGTAACATCTTGCGAACTGCTCCATTCCTGTCCGATGAGAACGTTCAGATGGTCGCGTCCGCCGAAGAGCTTGTCGTTGTCGTAAGTAACGGTGTTGGAGTTGCGCCAGTTCTTGTTCTCCACGCGCTCGAAGTAAGCCTGCGGCTGACCGTTGTATCCGTATCTTGAATTTGTAACGGCGCGCGCACCCCATACCTGGTCAGTCTTGTTGTAGTCCCAGCGGTAGCCGAACTCGGTGCGGAATGTCAGGCCCTCAAACGGTTTCCAGTTTAAGGCCACGTTGTAATTCTGCGAGAAACGTTCCTGGTACTTGTATGTATCGGTAAGGCGTTCCATCGGGTTACGGCGCGTATTTGAGTTGTCGTCACTGTCGCCTTCGTCGGTTGATGTCAGTGCTTCTACGGGATGATATCTTACCGTATTTGCAACTGCAGAGTTAGCGGCGTTGCTTTCGTTAGTGTCTGCGCCGCCGTTAAGTCCGTCGAGCTTGGTGAAGGCAAGGCGGCCTGTAAAGTCAAGCGAGAGCCACTTGTTCAGCTTCGCGTTCAGCTTGGCGTTGATATTGTTCTTTGCATAACCCGAACCTTTCATAATGCTCTCCTCGTCAGTTGTGCGAGAAGCCAATGTTGAATTTCACTTCCTTCGAGCCCTCCACTAACGTTCACGTTATACAGCTTCTGGAAACCGGTACGTCCGAAAACTTCGTCCTGATAGTCGCGTCCTTCTATGGATTTCCATATATCAAGGTCTTCAAAATCACCGTAAGCATCGTTGCCGAATTCATACTGATAGTAGGCGTAGTTGTACGGATCCATGGTGTCGATAAGTTTTGTAACTTTCTTCCAACCAAGCGAGCCGTTGAAGTTCACTTGCACCTTGCCCTCGTATCCGCTCTTTGTCGTTACGATGATGACACCGTTCGCACCGCGGGCACCGTAGATGGCTGTAGAGGATGCGTCCTTGAGCACGTCGATGCTCTCGATTTCCGAAGGCGAGATGTCGCTGATGCTCTCTACGGGGAAGCCGTCGACGATGTACAGAGGGGAGTTGTCCTGCGACAGTGAGCCGCCTCCGCGGACGCGGATTCTTGATGTCGGCGTCGGGAGAACCCTCTGTCGTGGTGATGTTCACGCCGGCCATCTTACCTGTCAGCGCCTCGCTCACGTTCGATACCGGGATTTGCCCTATGTCCTCGGCGCTCACCGAGGTCACCGCTCCCGTAAGGTCGCGCTTCGCACAGTGCCGTAACCGATTACCACGAGGTCGTCCAGTGCCGTTGCCTCGTCCTCAAGAGTAACGTTGACGACACTCTTGCCCTTGGCGTCCACGCTCTGCGTCTTCATTCCTATGTAAGAGAACTGCAGCTGCTGGCCGCCCGAGAGCTTCAGGGTGTAGTTTCCGTCGAGGTCGGTCACCGCGACGTTCTTCGTCCCCTGCTCCTGAACCGTCGCGCCGATCACCGGCTCGCCGTTGGCGTCCTTGACGGTTCCCTTGACTGTCTGCGCCGACACGCCGAAGAAGGCAAAAGGCCATCTTTTTTACATGACACCTGCAGGTTGCATGAAGAAAATGAAAATGGGAAACAGATAAAACGTCAATACTTGTCGAGCATTTCCTTTATTTTCTTCCTGCACTTGGCGTGCTTTCGTTCCTTCGGATTGAATATTAAGAAGAAATCAAAATTGACCCCTGTTCCTCCCTTCATCCCCACTCCGGCCGCCGCCCTACGCGCAGCCTGACGCACGTCGAAGCCAGGTTTCGGCTTATTGCCGTAAATAACAACCTCGTCAAGCCTGCGCATCTTGGGCAACAGCCACACGGTATCAGGCACAGCATCCTTGCCAAGCGACAAAGGCTCATAACTGCCATGTGAGAACGTTATGCTGTTACACTCGCCGCCGATGACGAAACGCCCGTAACGGTCGGTCACGACACGCCCGTTCGGATTGACATATACGGTCACGCCGGGAACGCAACAACGCGTCTCCATGTCAAAGACAACGGCGGAAACCTGGGCGCGGCACACATTGGCGGCAGCCGGCCTGCCAAACCTTGTCATACAACGGCTCGCCGTCCTCGCAAATGTAGTTGTGCATGTTCTCGATGTATATGTCGTCAGCGTCTTGCAGGATGCGGACCTTCTCGCGCGTGATGTCGCCGAGTATGCGCACGGCCAGTCCGGGACCGGGGAAGGGGTGGCGCTTGATAAGCCGTTCGGGCATGCCGAGCTGATAGCCAACGCGGCGCACCTCGTCCTTGAACAGCCACTTGAGCGGCTCGCAGAGCTGCAGGTGCATCTCCTTGGGCAGTCCGCCCACGTTGTGGTGGCTCTTGATCACCATGCCCGTTATGCTGAGGCTCTCTATGCGGTCGGGATAGATGGTGCCCTGTGCCAGCCACTTTGCGTCGGTTATCTTCTTCGCCTCGGCGTTGAACACCTCAACGAAGTCGCGTCCTATAATCTTGCGCTTCTGCTCCGGGTCGGTAACTCCTTCCAAGTCCTTGAAGAACTTGTCGCTTGCGTCCACTCCGATTACGTTCAGGCCGAGTCCCTTGTATGCGTCCATGACCTTCTGGAACTCGTTTTTGCGCAGCATTCCGTGGTCTACGAATATACACGTAAGGTTTGAGCCGATGGCGCGGTTGAGCAGAGTGGCACATACGGAAGAGTCAACTCCGCCGGAAAGTCCGAGTATCACGCGGTCGTTGCCGAGCTGTTCTTTCAGCTCCTGCACCGTTGTTTCCACAAACGAAGCCGCGCTCCATTCCTGCCGGCTACCACAAATGTCAACTACAAAATTCTGCAACAGCTGCTTTCCCTGCTCCGTATGGAACACTTCTGGGTGGAACTGCACCGCCCACAACGGGTTGCTCTCGCTGGCGTATGCCGCAAACTTGACATCGGCCGTGGAAGCTATGGCATGACAATCGGAAGGCAAAGCCGTTATCGTGTCGCCGTGGCTCATCCACACCTGAGAGTTTTCCTTAAAGCCCTTGAACAGCGGATTTTCAGCGTCAAACTGCATAAGATGCGCCCGTCCGTACTCACGTGTGTTGGTCTTTTCAACCTTTCCGCCTCCCTGCGAGGCTATGAACTGCGCTCCGTAGCATATTCCGAGCACAGGAAACTTGCCTACAAACTGGCTCAAGTCAGCCTTGAACGCCTCCGGGTCGTGCACGGAATAAGGCGAACCGCTGAGAATCACGCCGATGACGCCCGTCGTGTCTTGCGGAAACGGCGCATTTCGTCGTTGAAAAGCAGGTAACGTTTAGTCTTACGCTCGCTGACAAGCAGAGTGGCGTCACTGCCTTTATGGCTTTCGTACAGCCAACGGAGGTCTACGTTACTCAATATGTCTACGTTATGGATAAGTATCGGAACGTCAGGCGCAAACAACGGGGCGGCCTTTTTCAGTCCTCCGCCGGTGTCGAGAAGCGTCTCCGACTCGTCGCTTATGCGTATGTCAACACCGAAATTGCCGTTGTCATGCAAATAACCGACCACCTGCGACGCGAAATGATGTACGTTTACAACCATCCGCTCAACGCCCGATGCCTTCAGCTTTTCCACCACACGCTCGATAAGCGGCCTGTCCCCCACCCTCACGAGTGCCTTCGGCATAGTGTCGGTAAGCGGCTTCAGGCGCGTGCCAAGACCTGCGGCGAATATCATTGCCTGCATCATAGTCTGTAATTTTATTTCTTAGCCTCCAACACGGTGCTTATGTTCTGCTCACGGTGTACAATGCGAACCTCCACGCCAAACTTTTCATTGATATGTTCGGCAAGATGCTGGGCCGCATATACGCTGCGGTGCTGTCCGCCCGTGCATCCGAAGCTGAACATCAAGCTCGTAAAACCGCGCTGGATGTAGCGGCGCACATGGGTGTCGGCCAGTTTATAAACATTATCAAGGAATGTAAGTATCTCGCCGTCGTCCTCAAGGAAACGTATCACCGGCTCGTCAAGACCCGTCAGTTTCTTGTAAGGCTCGTAACGGCCGGGGTTATGCGTGCCGCGACAATCGAACACATAGCCGCCCCCGTTGCCGCTCTCGTCTTCAGGAATGCCCTTGTGATAGGAAAAACTATACACGCGGACAACCAGCGGCCCCTTGTTGTCATACTTCGAGAATGTGGCCGGACCGTCGGAAGGATGGGCTGCATACACTTTGCTGTCGGTTGTCTTGAAACCGTCAGCACGTGTCAATGCAGGCTCTTCAATGTGTGCAAACTGCGGCATTTCGGTAAGCTGGCGCAACACATCAAGCAAATACGGATATGTGAAAACATTAAGCTTCAGCAGTTCGCGCAGGTTCTGTATGGCCGGAGGAATGCTGTCAAGGAAATGCTTTTTACGCTCGAAATACCCTCGGAAGCCGTAAGCGCCGAGCACCTGGAGCGTGCGGAACAATACAAACAGGCTCAACCGTTCCACAAAATGACGTACAGATGGAACTTCAGTATAAAGCTTCAACGAGTTGTAATACTCATAAACAAGCTCTCGCCTGAGCTTATACGGATATCTGGCCGATGCCTGCCAAAGGAATGAAGCCAAGTCATAATAATACGGGCCTTTGCGTCCGCCTTGGTAATCGATGAAATACGGACGGCCTTGGGTGTCGAGCATGACATTGCGTGCCTGGAAATCACGGTACATAAAGCTGTCCGACTTCTCTGCGACAAGGTCTTTTGCAAAGAGGCGGAAGTTGGCTTCAAGCTTCAGTTCATGAAAATCGAGTTCGGTGGGCTTGAGGAAACAATACTTAAAATAATTCAAGTCGAACAGCACGGTGTCCTCGTCAAACTCGGGTTGCGGATAACAATTAGTCCAGTCCAGTCCGCGCGCGCCGCGTATCTGTATGTTAGGAAGCTCGCGAACAGTATTGACAAGCAACTGCTTCTCACGCTGGTTATAGCGTCCGCCGGCCTCGCGTCCGCCGCTTATCGCACCGAATAAAGACACACGCCCAAGGTCTTCCTGCAAGTAACGCAGCTCATCGTCCGACACGGCAAGGATATGCGGCACAGGAAGCTGACGTTTCCTGAAATGCCCGGAAAGGTAAATAAAGGCATGGTCTTCATCACGGCTTGTACCTATAACGCCTATGACAGAACCTCCGTCAGCCCCCAATATACGGAAATACCGGCGGTTGCTGCCGGCTGTATCAAGCTGTTCCACGCCCGAAGGCGCCGAACCGCTCCACGACTTGTATAAATCCAAAAGCTTCTGCATAGTTTACAACAATATATCGTCATCGTCGCCACCACGCTTCTTGCGCTCATATTCAGCAAGCCAGCGGTCGAGCAATATCAATAACAGGATTATGCCAAGCGACATAAGCCACGACTTGGTGATGTAAAGCAGTCCGCCCGAAACGGCGATATACAGCACCCACTGCCACCATTTTATCTTGAAATCATTTACATCCATAATCTTACAATATGGCCGCATACGCAAGAAGCACGCACACAGGAACATGTCTGCAAAGATACGCAAAATCAAGGACAATGTAAAACAAAGGCTTCGATTTTTGATTTAGGTACAAACAAAAAAATCGCATGTCGTCACGACAAGCGATTTTCAAAAAACAAACTACTTAAAAACTAATCTACTAAAACAAATCAAAAAAATATCTACTTTAGGATCTATTCGCTCTTTGTTTTTATTTTCAAGTGCAAATTTATGCACTTTGCCAATAAGAAGCAAATTTTTCATGCTAAATTTTAGATATTTCATGCCAAAAACAGTAAAAAAGAGGGGCGAACCTGACAGGTGCCCCTCTTTTTGTTATCTTAAGTTTGCAATTTTACATCATTCCGCCCATTCCCGGGTTGCCCATCGGCATTGCCGGTTTCTCCTCGGGCTTTTCAACGATAAGGCATTCCGTTGTCAAGAACATGCCGGCAATTGAGGCCGCGTTCTCAAGAGCAACGCGCGCAACCTTGGCGGGGTCGATTACTCCGGCCTTGCGCATGTCCTCGTACTCGTCGGTGCGCGCGTTGTATCCGAAGTCGCCTTCACCTTCGCGAACCTTCTGCACTACGACTGCACCCTCGCCTCCGGCGTTGGCTACAATCTGGCGGAGAGGCTCCTCGATGGCGCGTACAACGATGTTGATACCCGTCTGCTCGTCGGCGTTGTCGCCCTTGACATCTTTAAGGGTGTCAAGTGCGCGGATATATGTCGTGCCGCCGCCTACAACTACACCTTCCTCGATAGCCGCACGTGTAGCGCAGAGGGCGTCGTCCACGCGGTCTTTCTTTTCCTTCATCTCAACCTCGCTGTTGGCGCCGACATAGAGCACAGCCACGCCGCCTGAAATCTTGGCCAGACGCTCCTGCAGCTTCTCCTTGTCGTAAGAGCTTGTGGTGTTGGCAATCTCGTTCTTCAACTGAGCTACGCGGTCAGCGATGCACTGCTTGTCGCCAGCGCCGTTTACGATGGTAGTGTTGTCCTTAGTAACAGTTACCTTGTCGCAAGTTCCAAGCATCTCGAGCGTTGCCTGCTCAAGCTTCAAGCCTTTCTCCTCGCTGATAACAACACCGCCGGTCAGTATCGCGATGTCCTCAAGCATAGCCTTGCGGCGGTCGCCGAAGCCGGGAGCCTTGACAGCACAAATCTTCAATCCGCCGCGCAGACGGTTCACGACGAGCGTGGTAAGAGCCTCTGAGTCAACGTCCTCTGCGATTACGAGCAACGGGCGTCCGCTCTCTGCTGCAGGCTGAAGGATGGGAAGGAAGTCCTTGATGTTGCTGATTTTCTTGTCGTAAATCAGTATGTAAGGATTTTCCATCACGCATTCCATCTTGTCAGCGTCGGTTACAAAGTAGCCGCTCAGGTAGCCACGGTCGAACTGCATGCCCTCAACCACGTTGATATGGGTGTCGCGGCTCTTGCTTTCTTCGATTGTGATTACGCCGTCCTTGCTTACCTTGCGCATTGCGTCGGCAATGAGCTTGCCTATTTCGGGGTCGTTGTTTGCGCTGACGGTGGCAACCTGTTCAATCTTGTCATAGTTGTCGTCAACCTTCTCGGCGTTAGCCTTGATATACTCGACAACGGCTGCAACAGCCTTGTCGATGCCACGCTTCAAGTCCATTGGGTTGGCGCCCGCGGTAACGTTCTTCAGTCCTACGTTCACGATGCTCTGTGCAAGTATAGTAGCGGTTGTAGTTCCATCGCCAGCATCGTCGCCGGTCTTGCTTGCCACGCTCTTGACGAGCTGTGCGCCGGTGTTCTCGAAGTGGTCGGCAAGCTCTATTTCCTTGGCCACGGTAACACCGTCCTTGGTTATTTGCGGAGCGCCGAACTTCTTTTCGATGATGACGTTGCGGCCTTTCGGGCCGAGTGTAACCTTCACTGCGTCTGCCAACTGGTCAACGCCCTTCTTGAGCAAGTCACGGGCGTCTACGTTATATTTAATCTCTTTAGCCATGATGTTTTGTTTTTTAGGAGGGAAGGAGTAAGGAGAAAAGGAGTAAGTACTATGGCTTTGCAAACAAGCCTTTCGCCTTTCTGTTTCCCGTCCTTCGCCTTATAATGTTTTTACCTTTTTACTCTTTTACCTTTTTACTTTTCAATCACTGCGAGCACGTCGCTCTGGCGCATCATCAGGTATTTCTCGCCTTCGAACTCCAGTTCGGTGCCTGCATATTTGCCGTAAAGCACCTCGTCGCCGGCCTTCAGCACCATATCTTCATCCTTGGTGCCCTTGCCTGTGGCGATGATTGTGCCGTGAAGCGGTTTCTCCTTTGCAGTATCGGGAATGATTATTCCACCGATTTTCTCTTCTGCCGGTGCCGGCTTAACCAGCACCCTGTCTGCCAATGGTTTGATGGCGACATCGCCAGACAAAATCACCCTGGCACGGCAAATTGACGAAGCCATGTCTTGTATTATTGCCCGAAAAGATATAATTTTGCACCCGTTTTACATATCAATGACCCAATACAAAGTTTTCAGGACATTACAACAATGCAACAGAAAGAGGAAGAAAACGTCCACCGGACGCTGAAAGACACTGCCATTTTCCTGGCCGAATACGCCTCAACACTAATGGCAATAGGCGCACAGACATCACGGATACAACTCAACACGGTGCGCATGGCGCGCTCGTTCGGCTATCACATCAACCTGCTGATATTCCCCAAGACGCTCAGCATCACCCTGCTCGACACCGAGCACAACCACTCTTACACATACATTAAGAAGACACCGGCCATGGCCCTGAACTTCAAGGCCAACATGAAGCTGTCAGAACTGTCATGGAAGGCGTTTGACGAAAAGCTGCCGCTGGCCGAACTGTGGCGGCGGTTCAAGGAGATTGTGAAAGAGAAAAGGGAAAGCAGATGGACGGTGCTGATACTCGTAGCCTTCGCCAACGCCTGCTTCTGCCGCCTGTTCGACGGCAACATCACGTCAATGGCGATAGTATGGGTGGCCACGTTCGCCGGCTTCTTCATCCGCCAGGAGCTCACCCGGCGCGGCATGAACCATCTGGCAGTGTTCGTTATATGCGCCTTCGTGTCCACGATGATAGGCGTTACAGACTTCATTTATTTCCACGGCGGCACGGAAGACATATCCCTCGGAACGTCGATGCTCTATCTGGTGCCAGGCGTTCCGCTGATCAACGGAGTGATGGACATCGTCGACGGCCACGCCCTCGACGGCATAGCACGCCTCACCAACGCCTGCCTGCTGATAATATGCATAGCAGTAGGCCTGTCGGCCACGGTCATCATGTTCGGCATCGACCCGACGACGTTTACCAAAGTAATACGCCCCGACGTACTCCAGGCCGCCATTGCCGACGGACTGTTTGCCGCCGTGGCCGGTGTTGGCTTCGCCATCATCAGCAATCCGCCGCGCAAGGCCCTGCTCATCTGTGCCCTGCTGGCATGCGTCGGCCACGGCATACGCTATTTCCTGATGCACAATTCAAGCCTGATGCTCGACCAGGTTACGGCTTCAACCATAGCAGGCTTCGTCATAGGCCTGCTCTCTGTTCCGTTCGCCATGCGCATACACTGCCCCGCGGAGTGCTTCGCCTTCCCGTCGTTGCTGCCGATGGTGCCCGGCATGTTTGCCTACAAGGCTGTACGCGACCTTATTAATATAGTGCGGCTGCCCGATGAATACACAATGGAATACGTCTCGCGCTTCTTCCACAACTCGTCGCTCACGGTGCTCGTGATGTTCGGCATGGTTGTGGGCTGCATCATTCCGATATTCATTTTCCACCGGCAGTCGTTCTCAGTGACGAGGGGATAACATGTGAAAAATTAAGAGTTAAGAAAATGTGTCTTGTCGGTGATTTTCTTAACTCTTAATTCCTTACATTGAGCTTGCGCCACAACCAGCGCGGAATCAACCGCCACGCAAACACCAGCAGACGGTAACGCCAGTCAATGACATGCACATGGCGGTGGGCGTATATCGCACGGAGCATCTGGCGCGCCACAGACTCCTTGTCCATCAGCATGGGATAGCCGCCGCTGCCTGAAAGCAGGTCGGTGTCGACAAAACCAGGCCGTATGTCGGTAAACCGTATGTGCAGGCGGCGCATGTTCGATAGTTGCTCCAGAGCCTGGATGTAAGTGTTCTGGTAAGCCTTCGTCGCACTGTAAGACGGCGCCACGCCCAGCCCCTTGGTTCCAGCTATTGAAGAAATCACGGCAATGTCACCGCCGAGATTAGCTGCCATGTAATTGAACATGGTGTCAACCATCGCCGTAAACCCCTTCACGTTGACATCCACTGTGGACAGCTCCACGTCACTGTCGAGCCCGGCATTCTGCCGGCCTACGCCAGAACAATACACAAACAAGCTGACTCCGCCAAGCCGACGGGCCAATTCAAGCAGGCGGCCAGGAGCGTCTGCGGCCGTAACGTCTATCCGCATCACTTCCACCATGCCAGGATTTGCAGACTTTATCTTCATCAGCCTGTCCTCACGCCTTGCCGCTATGCCGACAATCCAGCCGTCGGCAAGCAGCAGTTTGCTCACTTCGCGCCCTATGCCCGAAGATGCGCCAATAACAATAGCACGTTTCATATGGGCGAAGTTAGCAATATTTGACGATATGTTAAAACTTTGCCGGATTTTTCAATCAAAATAAAATAAAATGAGTATCTTTGCCCCTAAATAACCAAAAAAACGACTTCTTTATGAAAGACTTTCTCAAGTACATGTCAGCCACAGTCGTGGGACTGATTGTTTTCACGCTAATTACAGGAATAATTGGAGCAATGTGCATCGTCGGCATGATAGCCTCGGGCAGCTCTACCAAAGACGTCAGCGACAACAGCGTCATGGTAATCAACCTCTCCGGCATGCTTAACGAGCGCTCGGAAAGCTCTTTCATGAACGAAATAAGCGGAAATACGACAGGCTCCATCGGCTTGGACGACGTGCTCAACGCCATAAGCAAGGCCAAGGACAACGACAAGATAAAAGGAATATACATAGAGGCCGGAATGCTCGCAGCCGACTCTTACGCCTCATTGGCGGCAATACGCAACGCGCTCCTCGACTTCAAGAAGAGCGGCAAATGGATTGTGTCATACGGAGACGTGTACACCCAGGGCAACTATTACGTCGCATCGGTGGCCGACAGGATACTCCTAAACCCTAGCGGACAGGTGGACTGGCACGGAATAGCCTCACAGCCGATATTCCTGAAAGACCTTATGGCCAAGTTCGGGGTGAGGATGCAACTCGCGAAAGTAGGTACTTACAAGAGCGCTCCGGAAATGTTCACCGCCGACAAGATGAGCGATGCCAACCGCGAACAAGTCACGGCATACGTAAACGGCATCTGGCAGAACATCTGCAAAGGTGTTTCAGAAAGCCGGAAGATAAGCGTAGCTCAGCTTAACGCATACGCAGACAGCTTTGTCACACTAAATGACGCGAAAGACTTTGTGAAGTACAAGTTTGTAGACAAGCTTGTCTACACCGACCAGATTAAGGCTGAAATCAACAAGTTGCTTAAGAACGAAGACACAGACAAGGACATAAACACCGTCAGCCTGGCCGACATGAAAGTCGTTAAAGGGAAAAACGACAAAGGCGAAGAAATCGCCGTTTACTATGCCTACGGCGACATTGTCGACTCAGAAGCGGGAAACATGCTGTCAGACGGTCACAGCATTGTCGGCAAAACCGTATGCCAAGACCTTGAGGACCTGATGGAAGACGACGACGTGAAAGCCGTTGTGCTGCGCGTCAACTCTGGCGGCGGCAGCGCATACGCCTCAGAACAGATATGGCACTATGTGGAAATGCTGAAAAAGAAAAAACCGGTCGTTGTATCAATGGGAGGAATGGCAGCCTCGGGAGGCTACTATATCAGCAGCGGCGCAAACTGGATTGTGGCGGAACCCACCACGCTGACTGGCAGCATCGGAATATTCGGAATGTTCCCGGACTTCAGCGGATTGCTCACAGAAAAGCTCGGAGTGAAATTCGACGAGGTGAAAACCAACAGGCACAGCGGATTCGGAACGCCTGCACGCCCGTTCAACGAAGAAGAGATGAGATACCTCAACAACTACATAGACAGGGGGTACAGCCTGTTCCGCTCACGCGTTGCACAAGGCAGGAAGATGAAAACCGAGGACGTAGAGAAGATAGCCCAAGGGCGTGTATGGATAGGACAGGACGCGCTGAAAATCAAACTTGTCGATGAGCTTGGCGGCCTGGACAAGGCCGTCGCAAAAGCGGCTCAACTGGCAAAGTTAAAAGAATACCATACTTCGGCATACCCTGGCAAAGTAGACTGGCTTGACCAACTGCTCAACCAAGCATCAGGCGGCAGCTACATCAAGACACAAATGCAAGCCGCCTTAGGCGAATATTACGCACCGTTCATGCTCCTCAAGGACATCAGCAACCAGTCGGCAATACAAGCCAGGGTTCCGTTCATGATAAACATAAAATGAAAATGAGAAGCAAAAAGTGAAAATTCAAGAATCCACTTGCACAGACAAACGATGCATCGGCTTTTTTAATTTTCACTTTTCACTATTCATTCAAAACGCAAAAATATGGAAGGCGATTTTATCAAGATAAACGAATGGATGCTTCCACTGAGCTGGCTGTACGGCTTAGGAGTCAAACTACGCAACCAGATGTTCGAACTCGGCATCCTGAAAAGCCGCAGTTTCGACATCCCGGTAATATCAGTTGGCAATATAACCGTAGGCGGTTCAGGCAAGACTCCACACGTTGAATACTTGATAAGGCTGCTGAAAGACGTTACAAAAGTGGCCGTGCTCAGCCGTGGATACAAACGCAAAAGCAAAGGATATGTGCTGGCAGACAACAACACGGCGATGGAAGACATCGGCGACGAACCGTTCCAGATGAAAACAAAGTTTCCAGACATACACGTTGCGGTGGACAAAAGCCGGTGCCACGGCATCGACATGTTAACTGAAAACGAAGAGACAAAAGACACAAGCGTAATCCTTCTTGACGACGCCTTCCAACACAGATACGTCAAGCCGGGAATCAACATCTTGCTCGTAGACTACCACAGACTGATTATTTACGACAAACTGCTGCCGGCCGGCCGTCTAAGAGAACCTCAAGGCGGAAAGGCACGCGCAGACATCGTCATCATTACAAAATGCCCCAAAGACCTGAAACCTATGGAATACAGGGTTATCATCAAGGCGATGAACCTTTATCCATACCAACAATTGTTCTTCACGACGCTCGAATATGACAACATGCATGCTATTTTCGGCGGCAAGGAGCGCACGATAGAAAGCATAGGCAAAGAGGAGAACATACTTCTGCTTACAGGCATCGCCTCTCCGAAACAGATGCTTTACGACCTCGGCGAATACTCTGACAACATAACCCCGTTGACATTCCCCGACCACCACTGCTTCAGAAGCAAAGACATAGAGCGGATAAACGAAACCTTCGCAAGGATGCCTTCGCCCAAAATTATCGTCACAACAGAAAAAGACAATGCAAGACTGCACGGCATGGACGGCCTGTCTGACGAAGTGAAACGCAACATATACACACTTCCCATAAAGATTAAGTTCATGCTCGACCAGCAAGAAGAATTCAACAATAAAATCATTGGATATGTACAAAAAAATTCAAAGAACAGCATCCTGGCTAAAAGAAAGGATGGCCACAAGTCCAAAAACGGCAATAATACTCGGCACCGGACTGGGACAATTAGCTTCAGAGATAACTGACAGTTACGAGTTCCCATACGAAGAGATACCAAACTTCCCCGTTTCCACAGTAGAAGGGCATGCCGGCAAGCTGATTTTCGGCAAACTCGGCGGCGTTGACATAATGGCAATGGAAGGACGCTTCCACTACTACGAGGGCTACAAGATGAAGAAAGTGACCTTCCCGATACGCGTTATGTACGAACTTGGCATCAAGACTCTATTCGTAAGCAACGCGTCGGGCGGAATGAATCCGGACTTTAAGATAGGAGACCTGATGATCATCACAGACCACATCAACCTCTTTCCGGAACACCCGTTGCGCGGAAAAAACCTGCCTACAGGCCCACGTTTCCCCGACATGCACGAAACTTATGACCACAAGCTCATAGCAGAGGCCGACGCCATAGCCAAGGAAAAAGGCATACGCGTAGTCCACGGAGTGTATGTGGGAGTGCAAGGCCCTACATTCGAGACACCGGCAGAATACAAGATGTACCATCGCCTGGGCGGAGACGCTGTGGGGATGAGCACAGTGCCAGAGGTTATCGTGGCCCACCATTGCGGCATAAGGACATTCGGCATAAGCATAATAACAGACCTCGGACTTGAAGACCAGCCGGTCGAAGTAAGCCACGAGGAAGTGCAGGTTGCCGCAAACAAGGCTCAGCCACTGATGACAGAAATCATGAGGGAAATGATAAAAAGGGCGCAATAACGTCAAGGAGCAAGGAGAAAAGCTGTAAGGAGTAAGCAGGAATGCAGGATTGGCACAATGCATTTCTGCTTACTCCTTCGCTCCTTACTCCTTTATTACCATAAATAAAAACAACTACCACAATGACCGACATAGCAAAACTTGGAGAATTCGGACTGATACACCACCTTACCGACAGCCTTAAGCCAAGGAACGAGGCGACAATATACGGCGTAGGCGATGACTGCGCCGTGCTCCACTATCCCGACACAGAAGTCCTCGTAACCACAGACATGCTCATGGAAGGCGTACACTTTGACCTTACATACATAGACCTCGAACACCTGGGATACAAGTCAGCCATGGTGAACATAAGCGACATATTCGCAATGAACGGCGTTCCGCGCCAACTCACCGTAAGCATCGCCCTAAGCAAACGCTTCACTGTGGAAGACATGGAGAAGTTCTACAACGGCCTGCGAATGGCCTGCGACAAATGGGGCGTGGACATAGTTGGCGGCGACACCACATCATCATACACAGGCATGGCAATCAGTATAACATGCATCGGCGAATGCCATAAGGACGAGATAGCATACCGCAACGGCGCACAAGACACCGACCTCATATGCGTAAGCGGAGACCTCGGCGCCGCATACATGGGCCTGCAGCTGCTCGAACGCGAAAAAAGCGTGTACTACCAGCAAGTTGACGAGGCACGCCGCAAGAACGACAAGCGCGCCCTGGAGCAGCTCGCCCACTTCCAGCCAGACTTCGCCGGAAAAGAATATCTGCTGCAACGCCAACTGCAACCCGAGGCACGCGGCGACATCATACGCCGCCTGCACGAGCTGAACATACACCCTACGGCAATGATGGACATCAGCGACGGACTCAGCAGCGAGCTGATGCACATCTGCAAACAGAGCGGATGCGGATGCAGAATCTACGAAAAGAACATACCGATAGACTACCAGACAGCCGTCATGGCCGAAGAAATGAACATGAACGTCACCACATGCGCCCTCAACGGAGGCGAAGACTACGAACTGCTCTTCACCGTACCCATTGGTGACCATGAAAAGATAGAACAGATGGAAGACGTAAAACTCATCGGACACATCACAAAAAAAGAACTCGGGCAAATGCTCGTGACACGCGACGGAAACGAGTTTGAGCTAAAAGCCCAAGGCTGGAATCCACTAAAAGGATGACCACAGCCACATGCCACCACACGCCGCACGGCACCGAAAGGTACGCCATGCGGCCTTTTTCATATACAGACAAACCATACTCGCCCCGACACCGCCATCCTGGCACAACATCCAATAACGCACTGTTTATCAACACTTTAGACAGCAAAACTGCAATTTGACGGACATCTAAAAACAACCACTTTGCCAAAGGCCGTCTTTTGGAGTGTAAAAAGCCATCTTTGGGAGTGCAAAAGACGGCCTTTGACAACCTGAAAGACGGTCTTTTAGCTTCCACTTCAAAAACAAGCCATCAACACCCCCTGCCACGCCACCGTTCGTCCAACCATATCCACACACGTCATTACAAAAAAACAAAGAGCCACAAAACCCAAAAAAGAAGTTAAAAACAAAAACTTTTGCCCGTCATCGTCTTTTAGCTGAAATATTTTCACTACCTTTGCACTCGCAAAAGGCAATAATGATGGTGCCATAGCTCAGTTGGTAGAGCAAAGGACTGAAAATCCTTGTGTCCCCGGTTCGATTCCTGGTGGTACCACTTTGACAATCAGAGAGTTACAAGCGAATGTAGCTCTCTTTTTTATTGCTTTTACCCCTTGTTTCAGCGGCTGTTTAAGCGGTTTGTTTAAACCATAGTTTAAACCGTGGCAATTACAGTAAAAGCAGTTTGTTACAAGTCTAAGGTGCTTAGTAACAATGAATCACCCCTGATGTTGAGGCTGGCAAAAGAGGAGCAGTCCGACAATCCCCCTACAAGCTTCATCGGCTTCCAGGGGGCTTACATTCTTAGTGCTTGACAAGCGACTTTGATTGTTCCGCACCGCTCACGTACATATTCCGCCGACATATGGGCGTCGGAATTGTCCGGCTGTCATGGTTCGTCACCCGTTGTCGCTCCTGACTCGCTTCAGGTATTCAGAAGGAGTGTCTCCAAACTCGTCCTTGAAGCACTTGCGGAAATATGACGCAGTGCTCATCCCCACCATGTATCCTATTTCCTTTATGGTGAACTTGCCTTCAAGCAACAAGTGCTCGGCATACGTCATCTTGTATTTCCTTATGTATTCGTTTGCCGACAGTCCGGTCAGAGACTTCATCTTGCGATACAGCGTGCTTGCGCTTATGTTCATGCGTTCGGCCAGATAGTCGATGTCAATCTTGTCGCTGCTGATTCGCTCCTTTATGTATTCGTCGATGTTGTCGAGGAATTCGCGGTCAATCTTACTCATGGCTTCACGCAGTATCTCGCGCTTTTCGCGCAGTCGGCTGTCGTTGTCTGTTCCGGTTACATTGTAAATCTGTGCCAGCTTCTTGCGCTGTCTCAACAGGTTATCCACGCGACTGGCTATCAGCGAACGCACGAACGGCTTTGTTATGAACGAGTCCGCCCCCGATTCGTAACCCTCTTCCTTTGACTCCATCGACTCCTTTGCCGTAAGCAGTATCACGGGGATGTGGCTTGTGCGGATGTCTGACTTTATGCGCTTGCACATTTCCGTGCCGCTCATGTACGGCATCATTATGTCTGAAATTATGATGTCCGGCATATGGCTGAAGGTGGCTTTGAGGCCGTCACGCCCGTTCTCGGCCGTGATTATCTCAAACTCGTCGCTGAACGAGTCGGCTATGTACCGGCATATGTCGCTGTTGTCTTCCACTATCAGCATCACTTTCCTGCGACCGTCATGCCCTTCAGCCGTGGGCGGTGCGGCGACATGCCCATCCGCACGAGTGTCGTAGTCCTTACGGTGCCTTACGTTGTCGTAAGTCTTGTTTGCGTCAAGCCTTACGGTGAACACGCTGCCAACGCCCGGCTTACTCTTCACGCTGATTGTGCCTTCATGCAGTTCAACCATGCTTTTCAATAACGAAAGGCCTATGCCGGTGCCTGATGCCTGGTGCTCGCCATGCTCCTGGTAATAACGCTCGAATATGTGTGGCAACGCCTCAGCCGATATTCCGTGTCCGGTGTCAAACACTGATATCTCGACAAACTTTTCGCCTGCCTTCACGCCGTCGACAAGCGACACGCTTATCACGATGCGCCCACTCTCGGTATATTTCACGGCGTTGGACACGAGGTTGTCCACAACCACGTTGACAACCTCGCGGTCAAAATAAACATTTATTATTTCTTGCGACGAGTGGAACACGATGTCAACATTGCCTTTCTTTTCTATCTCGCAATACTTGGAGCACATTTCCCTTATCACGGCAACAATGTTGCCACGTCCAACGAGCAGGCGGCGGTTGCCTGTTTCCATCTTGCGGAATTCAAGCAGCTTGCTCACAAGGTCGTTAAGCCTTACCGCGCTGCCATGAACAACCTTTATCCTGTTGCGCACGGCCTCCGAGAGAGTCTTGTCCTCAATCAGATCCTTCAACGGTCCGATGATTAGCGTCAGCGGAGTGCGCAGTTCGTGTGTTATGTTCGTGTAGAATCTCATGCGCTCTCCGTTCAACCTGGTCTCGTTGTCATGGTTTTTCTTGTCGGCTTCATAAAGGTAGCGCAAGTGTATCGTGCGGTTATAGAATCTCAGGGCGATATAAACCACGGCCAGGCCTATGGCAAAATAAAACGCCTTGGCCCACCACGTAAGCCACCAAGGTGCCTTTACCACTATGGCAATCACGGCCGTCTTGTTGTTCCACGGCTGGTTGTGCAGGCGGCAGCGCACCTTCAGCTTGTAGCTGCCCGGCGCCAGGTTGTGGAACGTAACGTCATGGGACGGAGTGGTAAGCCATTCCTTTCCGTCACCCTCAAGCATGTAGGAGAACTCCACCTCGCGCATGAGTGAGAAGTCATGCGAACTGAAACCAATGGTAAACGTGTTCTGCATGTAGTCCAGCACCACTTCCTTGCGGCCTATGATGGACACGACGCTGTCACGCTCATTGTCTGGATTGTAGACCATCAGCCGTGTTATCACCGGCGGAGACGACACGTCCTGCCTTAGGACTATGTCCGGATTAAAGAAGCACAAGCCTCCGTTCGACCCGAAATAAATGAGTCCGTCCGCACCCACCGCCACGCTTTGCGACAGGAAGTTGCCGGCCGGGATGTTGTCGTCGTAGCTCCAGTTGACGAATCTGCCGGTGTCTTTTCTCATGCAGCTTATGCCTTTGTTGGTGCTCACCCAGATGTTGCCGTGGCGGTCCTCGGCCACGGCGCGGATATGCAAGTTGGCAAGATTGCATCCCTTGGCATAAGTCTTGTATCCTCCGCGGCCGGTGAAACACACCAGCCCCTCAGCCGTTGCCACCCACATACGCCCGTCACGGGCACACATAACCTGGTTCACGATGTTCGACGGGAATCCCGTTCCGGTATCATAGCTTTTCACAAGCTTCATCCCTGACGAATATACAAGCAGGCCGTTGCCGAACGTAGCGACCCAGATACGCCCGTCGCCGCTCCGCGCTACCGAGCGCACAAGGTTGCCTGTAACGTCGTAATGGCGCAGAAGCCGGTGTCCGTCGGCATCAGTCACATATACGCCCGAGCTTGTGCCTACCCACATTGTGCCGTCAGGATGCTCGTAAAACGAGCGCACATCCTCATCGGCTCCAATGGCGCCAACCCTCTGCAAGCCGCCGTCCGCATACATGTAAGCTCCGCCATAGTAGCTTCCAAACCACAACCTGCCGCGCCTGTCACAGAAGGCGGCCTGCACCGAGCCTCCGCCTCCAACCGGCATCGAGGCCTTCCGATGGCCGCTGTGATCAAGAACGTTGATGCCCGCACCGTCTGTCCCGGCAAAGATGCAGCCGTCCCCGTCCAGGCATACGCTCAGCACCGACTTTACCTGAAGCCCGTAGGACTTGGAGTAAGGCGCACACTTAACCTGCATGAATTTCGGCAAACGGCAAGTGAGCATGTCAATGCCTTCGCCATAGTGTCCAATCCAGACGTTGCCATAGCTGTCTTCAAGCATGCAGCGCACTGAGCTTCCGCTGATATGGCTGTCGCCCTGCCCTTTGGCGATGAACTCGACTGGAGCGGACAGACATCCGTCAAGCCCGATGCTGAGCGTGTAACAGTCTATCACGGCTATGCCGCCGAACTCGACGGCGACCCAAAGGCGGCCGTCAGACATTTCGCGTATGTCCAGCACCCTGTGGCCGAGCCTGGCTCCGTCGTTGAAACGGGTAAAGCTGCCGTCGGCCGGATTGAACAGGTCGAGACCATTGTCCGTACCCACCCACACGCGGCCGGCACGGTCGCGATAAATGCATTTTACGTCGTCGCCCGACAGCGAAGTTCCGTCGCCGGCGCGGTGGCGGTAATTCACGGCCGTGCGCCGGCTTGTGTCAATCACAGAGAATCCGCCGCGCACATGCCCGACGTAAAGCTTTCCTCCGCCGGCATCAGCCACGCACCACACGTGGTCTGACGCCATTCCCTTGACATTGCCCTTGTCGTAACGGACAAACTTGCCGGTCTTCTTGTCAAGCAGATTGACGCCTTTCCAATATGTTGACACCCATACATTGCCGTCTCCGGCCTGCGACAGTCCTGTAACGTCGTTGGTGCTCAGGCTGGCAGGGTCGTCAGGATCATTAATATAATATGTGAACTCGCCCGTGGCATAATTGTATGAATTAAGACCGCTGTGCGACGTGCCTATCCACATCACCGGGTCGGTCTTGTCATCAAGCAGGCAGTTCAGCTCGTTGCCGGTAAGTCCGTTGCCATTGGAATCTTTGTAGAACGTGACGTAACCCAAGCCGTCAAAGCGGTTAAGCCCCTCCTCGGTGGCTATCCATATGAAACCCCACTTGTCTACGGCCATCGACGACACGTAATTGCATGACAGCCCACTCTCAGCACCCATGTTCCTCACGCAGAAACGGGCATCACGGCCCGGTGCCGCCACGGCGGCAACCCATGCCGCAAAAAACAATATGATTCGTTTCAAGGCAAACATTGCTTATTATTTATCATGTCATTCTGACTGTGCCCAAGCCCGGCAAGACAAGCCGGAGCGTCTTCCGCACATTCAATATTCGGCCACAAAGGTAACAATTATATTTAAACAATGTGTGCAAACTTCAAACAGAATGCAGCCACAGGCACTCTAAAATCACATCAAACCTGGCCGTTTGCATGACAGGCCACGACCTTACGGCAGACCGCCGGAAACAACGGGCTTTGCAAAAGGCCACCTTTCAGGCTCTAAAAGGGCATCTTTTACGATGCAAAAGACGGCAAACAGCAAGGCAAAAGACGGCAAATCGGAACACGCCGGCCAACCCACTGGTTTTCAGCGCATTGCAAAACGGTCTGACCACAGGCTCCCGTACCCATGCGAACAGGCACGCCAACCACACAGCCTCGAGGCATGCGCCGACAGCAAAAATATTCATTCATAAGGGGTGCACATATCGTTTATGACTTGTTTGTCACCCCTATTTGACCGATTTTTTCACTTCAGGTTATGCTCCAAGGTATTATATTTGCAGCGTTTTGTGGCTAAAAACCAGGAAACACAATGAAAACTCTATTTTAAAACCTAAACATTAAGGCATGAAAAACTTTATTAAAACTATGCCAAGACGCGCTCCGCTATGGCTGTTGGCGGCGATGTTTGGCATGACGTTGCAATCATGCAGCGACGACGACACCAACTTCACAGCCGTTGACAACCAGCAGCCGCAGATCTCCATGACCGACCATCTGCAGGTTGAAATAGGCTCAGAGTTCACCATCAGTGGCAAGATTACCGACCAAGACGGTATCAGGAGCATCAGCCTGCGCTGCCCAGACATGTATCTCGACAAGACAATCGACATGCTCGAGATCTACGGCGACTCGCTCATCAAGGAGTATGACCTCAGCTACAAGTACGACGCTCCTGACGACTGGACGGAGACCATGCAGATGAACGTTGACGTGACGGTTGAAGACGTGGTAGGCAACGTCAGCACGACAACACTGCTCGTAACGCCCGACGGCGACTACACCGCTCCTACGTTTACAGCAAACTTCCCTGCTGAAATCACCGTACAGCTGACAGCTCCCATCCTGTCGCTCAACTACACGGTGACAGACAACAAGGGGTTGAAATACATTACGGTGAAGATTCCTGAACTGGAAATCAACGACAGCATCCCGACTGGCGACGTGGCCGAATACAACCTGTCACGCGAATACGAACTGCCGGGCACTGTAGCGTCATACGCCATGACCGTGACGCTGGGCGACCAGTTCGACAACGTAAACACATACACCAGCACCGTGAACGTCTCGGCAGACTTCCCGAAGATGTATCTCTCTGACGTAACCGGCGAGTCACAGCTCACCACTGACCTTTACGGCGTGCCGATGTTGATTGACCATCCCGAGGAGTTCGTCTATGAGGCACGTTATTATAATTATGAGCCGGGCAGGGAAATATGGTTCATCCCGCAGAAGACGGGCTTCGCCCCGGTACGCTTCGGCCTCGACCCGTCCACGGGCAAGATAACCAACGACCCGGAGAAGGCACAGCCCATCGTGCTCGACGAAGTGGCTTACTACCAGATAAACTTCAACACGCAGACTGGAGAATACTCGGCAACGACTTACACGCCGACCGACGATCCGTTCCCACAAGGACAGATGTTCACCGAGAATGGCATCGAGCAGCCTTACGAGCTGAATTGCTTGGCGGGCGGCGGACTGCCCGGAGTGGGCAACTGGTCTACGGCTGACCCGTATGTGCTTACGGCTGATCCAAACAACCCGTACCATTTCTATGCGGAGATGGATCTCACAGCAGGCACACAGATAGACTTCACCATCACTCCGAAGTCAGCTTCAGGCTGGTGGCCGTCACCCTTCTGGCGCTTTGAAAACGGCGACAACGACTCCGGCGAGAACGAATACCACACCTTGAACAACGGAAACAACATGACCAAGGTGACCGTGAAGACAACAGGCAAGTACCGCTTCGACTTCGACACGCACCTGCTGCGCTCGAAGTTCCAACTTATCAACTAACAATCAACCAGAATAATCGAATAAAATGAAAAAGTTTATATTAACCATATTGGCAGCGGTGCTGGTCACCGTTGCCAACGCCCAAGACGTGAAAATCACGGGCCAGGTAACGTCCGCATCTGACAACGAGCCGCTTATCGGCGTCACCGTGAAGGTAGTAGGCTCCAGCAGCGGAGCCATAACCGACTTCGACGGAAACTATACAATCACCGCCGACAAGAACGCCACGCTTGAATATACAATGATAGGATTCAGCAAGGTGCAGCAGCAGGTCAACGGCCGCAGCGTAATCAACGTCGTGCTTGAGGACATGGTGTCAGACCTTGACGAAGTTGTGGTAATCGGTTACGGCTCGGTAAAGAAAGGCGACCTTACCAGCAGCATCTCAGCCGTAAAGGGCGAGCAGCTGGAAAAGCTTTCAACGGGTAATGTTATGAACGCCCTCCAGGGACAAGTCACCGGTGTGCAGATACAGAACGCCGGCTCGCCAGGCTCCACACCGCGCGTAATAATCCGCGGCGTGTCAACCGTCAACGGCTCAGACCCTCTCTATGTTGTTGACGGCATGCCCGTGGGCACAAACATCAACTTCCTCAACCAGAACGACATCGAGTCAATGCAGGTGCTCAAGGACGCGTCTGCAGCAGCCATCTACGGTACACGTGGTTCTAACGGTGTAATCCTCGTGACCACCAAGAAAGGCAAGGCAGGCGCAGTGAAGTTCAACGCAAGCGTGAACGTAGGCTTGCAGACACTCCACAAGCCCGACATGGCAAAGGCTTCTGAATACGAGAAAGTGTTCAAGGCACGCTATATCAACGACGGCAACGAGCCGACATACAAAGGCATCGAGAACATAACCGACGCACAGGGCACAGACTGGTGGGACGAGTGTATGAACACCATCGCACTCCAACAGAGCTACGACTTCGGCTTCTCTGGCGGTAACGACAAGCTCATCTACAGCGCAAACATCGGCTACTACAAGCAGGACTCACAGTACAAGGTAGGCCAGTGGCAGAAACTCTCGGCACGCTTCAGCATGGAGTACAACTTCAACAAATATGTGAAAGCCGGTGTCGACCTCACTCCGCGCTATGAAAACTGGGACAACACACCGTCGCTCATGAGCGCAATAATGGGAATGGACCCCACTACTCCCGTCTTCCGTCCAGAAAGCGAATGGACCAGCAATCCCTACAGCAACTACGCCCGTTCCAACAACAACCAGGAGTGGAACCCCGTAGCATCGATGTACCGCCTCGACTCAGGAGCCGACGAATATGCAATACTTGCAACACCGTTCATCAGCATCACACCGATAAAGGGTCTCACGATACGCTCACAGTTCGGACTCAACGCGCGTTTCCGCCTTACCGACACGTTCAACCCCGACTTCTTCATTGACAACCTCGAGCAGACAACCAACAACAACGCCGAGCGAAGAATGGAGAACTGGGTTGACTGGAACTGGACGAACACAATCACTTATATGACGACAATCGCCAAAGACCACAACATCAACGTCATGGGCGGCTACACTATGGAGCGTTTCCAGAACTACTGGGCCAGCGCTTACGCTGAAGACATACCGTCAAACGTTGAAAGCCTGCGCTTCCCCAGCGCCGGAACAAACAACATGAAGGCTTACGGAACAAACTCTTATTCATCCCTGATATCTTACCTCGCCCGTGTGATGTACAACTACAAGGAGCGTTACTATCTGACAGCCTCTGTCCGTGTCGATGGTTCTTCGCGCTTCTCCAAAGACAACCAGTACGCCACATTCCCCGCAGTGTCAGGTGCGTGGCGTGTCACGGCCGAACCGTTCATGAAGAACCAAAAGATATTCGACGACTTGAAGATTCGCGCCGGCTGGGGTAAAGTGGGCAACCAGAACATCGACAACTCCGCCTTCATCACAACAATCGGAAACGCAGACTATGTGTTCGGCCCAGACGCAAACCGCGTTACAGGTACAATGATGAGCGCAATGGGCAACACAGGACTCAAATGGGAGACCGTTGAAGACTGGAACATCGGCGTAGACATGACTCTTCTCAAGAGCCGCTTGAAGATTACAGCGGATTACTTTGAGAAAAAATCGCATGACATGCTTTTGAAAGCAGACAACTTGCTACTTCTCGGATACTGGCAGTGGAACTCACAGCTGTGGCAGAACATAGGCAGTATCAGCTCTCGCGGATGGGAACTCAGCATAAACTGGAACGACCATGTGGGTGACTTCCAGTACGGAATAGGCGTCAACCTGTCACAAACCAAGAACAAGGGCGAGAAGTTCCTCGGCGAACCTATCTACGCGGGCAGCTATAACGGCGACTATATCACACGCAGCGAGGAAGGCCATGAACTGAGCCTCTTCTACGGATACAAGACAGACGGTCTCTTCCAGAACCAGACAGAAGTGACATCTTACACCAATGAGCACGGCGAACTGCTACAGCCCAACGCACAGCCCGGTGACACTCGCTTCGTCGACGTGAACCACGACGGTGTAATCGACGAGAAAGACAAGACCTACATCGGCAACCCATGGCCGGATGTAATGATGGGCCTCAACCTCAACGCGTCATGGAAAGGATTTGACCTCGTGGCCCAATTCTACGGAACATTCGGCAACGACATCTTCAATACCAACTGGGCACGCTATTCAGGCAACAGCGGACAGAACATCTATGCAGGAACATTCGACAAGGTTTGGGACGGCGAAGGCACAAGCAACAAGATTCCGCGCCTGTCTGTCAACGACTCAAACATGAACTATACACGCATCTCTGACTTCTATGTGGAGGACGGTTCATACTTCCGTTGCAAGCTGTTGCAAATCGGATACACTTTCCCAAAGAAGTGGTTTGCCGACAAGCTCACTGCACGCCTGTCGTTCTCAGTGCAGAACCTGTTTACAATCACAGGCTATTCAGGCGAAGATCCAGAAGCGGCCTCAATGGGTAACGGCATAACCGAAACCGGTATTGACTGGACTGGCTACCCCAACCCACGCACATTCCTCTTCGGACTGAACCTCAATTTCTAATCTAATGACAAAACGTTAAAAAACAAAGATTATCATGAAAAGATATATATCAGGCTTAATGATGGCCGCCGCGCTGACCTTTGGAACAGTATCGTGCTCGGACTTCCTTGACGAGCCGATTCTCGGCCAGCAAGACCTTGAAAACTATTTTTCAAGTGAAGACGAGTGCAAGAGTATCATAACCGGATGCTATCAGACACTTGGCTATGACGACTGGTGGCAGATATACAAGTTCTACAACGCCGTAGACATGTGCACAGACGATGAATGGATGGGCAACACCACTCAGGATCCAGGCGAATACCGCGACCTGGCCCACTATTCAGGCAACACAGTCAATGCCGGAAACTCATGCCAGAACTTCTGGCAATACCGCTACAAGGGCATCGCACGCTGCAACTTGGCCATAGAGAAGATTCCATCAGTGCAATTCAATGACACTACATTGCGCAACCGCTATGTGGCAGAAGCCAGATTCCTGCGTGGATTCCAGTACTTTGATTTGGTCAAGAACTTCGGAGGCCTGCCCATAGTGACATCTGCGCTGACCATGCCTACAGACATTCAAGGAATCACACGCTCGTCGGTTGCGGACACTTACGCATTCATCGAGGAAGACTTCAAGTATGCGATAGCACATCTTCCCAAGAAAGCCGAGTATGCGTCTGAGGACTTGGGACGCGCCACAAGCGGTGCCGCAAAGGGTTTTCTGGCAAAGGTTTACCTTTATCAAGAGAAGTACGAAGAGGCAGAAGCGCTACTGCAAGACCTCTGCTGCCGCGGTTCTTACGCCGGAAACACGCCTGAATACGAATTGATGAAAAACTTCGCAGACGTGTGGAGCATAGACCACAACAACAACGAAGAAAGCCTTTTCGAGATTCAGACGAACAGTGATCTCACTTACAACTTGGGCAACCGTATGCCCGTTGTTGTCGCATCACGCGATGACTCAGGCTGGTCATGGGGCATGCCGACAAGCCATCTTGAGAACGCTTACATTGCAGCAGGCGATGAAATACGCCTACGCTACACAATCTTGCATGACGGACAGACCGACGTTCCCGGCGATCCGACATGGAACGAGGAAAATCCTTATATAATATCAGCAAGCAAGCACAAGTCTGGCCGTGCCAACTTCAAGCTCTACATACCGAAAGACAAGCGTCCTGAACCGTTCGACGCGCCTCACATTCCCCTGAACTACCGCTTGCTCCGCTATGCAGACGTGCTGCTGATGTACGCCGAGGTTGAGAACGCACTCGGCAAAGACAGCGAGGCCCGCTGGGCTCTCAACAAAGTACGCGGCCGCGTCGAGCTGCCCGAAGTGACTGCCTCTGGCAACGAACTGCGTGATGCCATCCGCCTTGAGCGCCGCCTCGAACTTGCTTTCGAAGGCCAACGCCTGTTCGACTTGCGCCGTTGGACTGACGACAATGGCAAAAAGGCTATCCAGAATGTTATGGGACCGAACGGAAGCTTCGTGCGTTACAACCTCGAAGAGTCCACCGACACATATGAGACTACCAACCAGCAAGAGAACAGCAACAAGGGTTATACTTTCGTAGAAGGACGCGACGAGCTGTTCCCCATACCAAACTCTGAGATTACTATCTCTGGTGGCAGCATAGAACAAAATCCCGGATATTGATGAAAAGCTTTCATTATCATTTTGTACTTTTAGCGGCTTGCGCCGCACTTACAGTCGGATGTAGCGATGACGAGTCGTCTACATCCGACCGTCCAATGCCTACGGTAGACGCAGACATCGAAATGTCGGTGAACATTGACTGCTCGCAAGTCTACCAGACAATCGACGGTTTCGCATCGTCTGACGCATGGAACATGGACTATGTCGGCAAATACTGGAACGAGACCGAAAAGGAAGGCATTGCCCGACTGCTCTTCTCGCAAGGGCTGGACGCGAGCTACCAGCCTGACGGCATCGGCCTTTCTATGTGGCGTGTAAACCTGGGCGGCGGCTCAGCCGAACAGGGTGATGCCAGCGGAATCAACGACCAGCCGGAACGCCGGGCCGAATGCTATCTCAACGCCGACGGAACTTACAATTGGAACAAGGCCTCCGGACAGCAGTATTTCATGCGTAAGGCACTGGAATATGGCGTTGACAACTTCGTGCTGTTCAGCAACACGCCGCCCGTCTATTACACAAAAAACGGTCTTGGATACTCTGGCAGCGGCGAGAATGCCAACCTGAAGGACGACTGCTATGACGACTATGCTGACTATCTGGCAACCGTGGCCGAGCACTTCACAACCGCAGGCTATCCCATAACCTACATCAGTCCCGTCAACGAGCCTCAGTACAACTGGAACGGCGGACAGGAAGGCAGCGGATGGCTTAACTCTGAAGTGGCAAGGCTCGTCAAGGAGCTTGACCAAAGTCTTACGACCAAGGGACTCGCCACGACCGACATAATGGTAGGCGAGGCCGGAGCGTGGAACTATCTTTACGAAACGGCAAGCGACGTAGGGCCTCAACGCAGCGACGTCATCGACAACTTCTTTGACCCTTCATCAGCAAACTACATCGGAGACCTTCCCCATGTGCCGGCGATGATAGCCGGACACAGCTACTGGCTCGACACCTCATGGGACGAGCTGCAAGCAACACGCAAGCAGGCGGCCGACGCAGCCAAGGCGCGCAACCTGAAGCTGTACCAGACGGAGTGGTCGATGATGAGCGAGAAGTATGAAGGAATAAGCAGCTATGACGCAGCATCTTACATGGATCTGGCGCTGGCCATGGCACAAGTGATACACACAGACCTGACTGTAGCCAACGTAAGCTCGTGGTCATACTGGACCACATGCGAACGCGAACGCTGGAGCCAGAAGAGCCGCTTCTACCTCATACGCCTCAATCCCACAGGCGGCGACTATGGCGAACTGACCGAAGGCGGCACCTATACGGCTTCAAAGAACCTTTGGGTGCTTGGCAACTACAGCAGGTTTATCCGTCCCGGCTACAAACGCATAAGCGCAACGCCCGAACAACAAGGCAGCGACTTCCTTGCATCTGCATACGTTTCACCGGAAAACGACAAGCTTGTAGTTGTGTATGTCAACCTAAAGAAAGAGTCAGTAAAGGTGGACAACACCATAACAGGGGCCGAAACCCCGTCGAACGCAGAGCAATACGTCACTTCCGAGGGACGTGACTTGCGCAGGGTGGGCGCCGAACAGCTCACCGTTGTGCCTGCACGTTCTGTCACAACAATCGTATACGACATTTAATTCAGTGTTTATAGGTTGTGTGAGGGGCAAACTGTAAGTTACTCACATGACGGACGCCAACGGGCCGACTTTGAGAACTTACGGTCTTGCCCTGCCTTCACAACCTGTAAAATCAAAAACACCATGCTAACCTGAGACTCTCTCATACAGAACAGCCTCACGCAAACAAATAAAAAGCACTACACTATGACATCATTACTCACCTTATTCCTTGCGGCCAGCATGTCGGCAAATACGGCAGGCAAAGCCACTACGTTCAAGATTGACACCGGCAGCCCGGAGCAGACGATAGAGCACTTCGGAGCATCAGACGCCTGGAGCATGAAGTACATAGGGCTGTGGCCGGAGGAGCAACAGCGCCAGGTGGCCGACTGGCTGTTTTCCACCGAGGTGGACACCAACGGCAAGCCCAAAGGCATAGGCCTCTCGATATGGCGCTTCAACCTGGGCGCAGGCAGCGAGGAGCAGGGCGACAACGCCCAGATACAGCCGTCCACGCGCACTGAATGTTTCCTAAACGCCGACGGCACCTATGACTGGTCGAAGCAAAAAGGACAGCGCCGCTTCCTCGAACTGGCTAAAGAACGCGGAGTGCCCTACCTGCTGGCATTCCTCGACTCGCCGCCAGTATTCTACACCCAGAACGGACTTGCCACCAACACCGGCCGCGGAGGAACGCTCAACCTGCGCCCCGACTGCTATGACGACTTTGCCGAATACATGGCCAAGTCGCTTGAAGGGCTGGAGAAACACCACGGGATACACATCGACTACATAAGCCCGCTAAACGAGCCTGACGGGCACTGGAACTGGCTGGGGCCGAAACAGGAAGGAACGCCGGCAACAAGCCGCGAAGTGGCACGCGTGACACGAGAGCTTGACAAACAGATAACCAAACACAAGCTTACGACAAAAATCATCGTGAACGAGAGCAGCGACCTGCGCTGCCTGCTGGGAACCCACATGACCGACTGGCAACGCGCCTTCGAGCTCAGCTCCCTCTTCTCGCCAGACAGCACCGACACATACGTAGGCAAGTGCAAAAACGTGATGCCGCTCATAGCCGCACACAGCTACTGGACTAACACTCCGCTCGACTACATGCGCGAGATACGCCGCACACTCCGCGACTCCGTGGCCAAATACGGCATAGACTTCTGGCAGACAGAGCTGTGCATAATGTCAAACGACGAGGAAATTGGCGGAGGAGGAGGCTACGACTTCGGCATGAAGACGGCTCTTTACGTGGCACGCGTCATACACAGCGACCTTGTCGACGCCAACGCGCGCAGCTGGTCATGGTGGCGCGCCGTGGGCGGGGACTATAAGGACGGCCTCATCCGCGCATACACCGTGGACGACATGAAGACAGGCTACGCCGTTGACTCAAAACTCATGTGGACGCTCGGCAACTACAGCAGGTTTGTACGTCCGGGCGCGGTGAGATACGACATCAAGGCATTCGCCGCTGACGGCACGGCCATTCCTGACGGCGCAACCGACCTGAAAGGCATAATGTGCTCTGCCTACCGCAACAAGGACGGCCGCTGGGTGATCGTGGCCATCAACTATTCTGAAGCCATATTGCCGTTCAACATCGCGCTCGACAACGGCACGAAGGCAGAATGGAAGATGTACCGCACGTCTGACGTGTCAGCTGAAAGCCTGCTGCCGGTAGGCACGACTAACGGCAACACGCAACTGCCACCAAAGTCGGTCACAACATTCACAACCGAGTAAGACAGCCAGGTGACAGCAAAAAAAATGCCGTTTCCACCATAATTAATACAAAAGAATTATTGTATATTAATTTAATAATCCGTATCTTTGTGGCAAACAAGCCGGCAACGCCTTGAAAACTGAAACGAAACAGGCGCCACGGCTTACACTTCAACAGAACAACGGCCGTAAAAACACATAACGCGAACTTTTCGCATGGCGTTTACTTATAATCAGAAAGACGGCTTTTTACAATGTGAAAAGCCGTCTTTCAGCAAGCAAAAGGCCGTCTTTCGCAACCACGAAGACGGCCTTTAACAGTGGCAAGCCACAACCAACGGTTACAAAATAAACACTATAACACAACATTATCATGAAAAAAGCATCATTTCTACGCACCTTGGTGCTATCATTAGCACTACTTGCAAGCTCTGCCGGCGCATCGGCCGCCGACAAGGCCGGCACGTTCACCACAGGAGACAAGACGTTCCTGCTCAACGGCAAACCCTTCATCGTCAAGGCCGCCGAGCTGCACTATCCGCGCATACCGCGCCCCTACTGGGAACACCGCATCAAGATGTGCAAGGCGCTCGGCATGAACACCGTCTGCCTGTACGTGTTCTGGAACATCCACGAGCAGCGCGAAGACCAGTTCGACTTCACCGGGCAAAACGACATTGCAGAATTCTGCCGCCTTGCGCAGAAGAACGGAATGTACGTCATCGTGCGCCCCGGACCATACGTTTGCGCCGAATGGGAAATGGGTGGACTGCCCTGGTGGCTGCTGAAAAAGAAAGACATACGCCTGCGCGAGCAAGACCCCTACTTCATGGAGCGCGTGGAGAAGTTCATGGCAAAGGTGGGCGAACAGCTCTCTCCGCTCACAATACAGAACGGCGGCCCCATCATCATGGTGCAGGTAGAGAACGAATACGGCTCTTACGGCGAAGACAAGCCCTATGTTGCTGCCATACGCGACATCGTGCGCAAGTCAGGCTTCGACAAAGTGACCCTCTTCCAGTGTGACTGGGCCAGCAACTTCACACGCAACGGCCTCGACGACCTCGTATGGACGATGAACTTCGGCACAGGCTCCAACATAGACGACCAGTTCAGCCGCCTGCGCGAGCTGCGCCCACAGTCGCCACTGATGTGCTCAGAGTTCTGGAGCGGATGGTTCGACAAGTGGGGCGCACGCCACGAGACACGTCCGGCCGAAGCAATGGTGGCAAATATAGACGAAATGCTTTCAAAAGGCATATCCTTCTCCCTGTACATGACTCACGGAGGAACTTCCTTCGGCCACTGGGCGGGGAGCCAACTCTCCGGGCTTCGCCCCCGACGTGACATCATACGACTACGACGCACCCATCAACGAGTACGGCGCAGCCACACCTAAATATTACACCCTGCGCGAAACCATGCAGAAGTATGCCGACGGCAAACTTCCATCAGTGCCCAAACCCGCAGCCCGCCTGATAAGCGTTCCTAAGTTCACACTTTCCGAGTACGTGCCGCTCCTTTACGGTACAGACAAGGTCAACACATCACGCAATCCGCTCACATTTGAAGAGCTTGACATGGGCTGGGGAACAGTTGTCTACACCACAACACTGCCAGAAATCAACACAAGCAGCGTGCTCCATCTTGACGGAGCGCACGACTACGCACAAGTGTTCGTCGACGGCAAGTACATAGGCAAGTCAGACAGGGTTAGAAACGAGAACACCGTGACAATGCCGCCTGTGAAAAGGCAGCCAGCTCACCGTTGTCGTAGAAGGCATGGGCCGCATCAACTTCGGCCGCGCCATCAAAGACTTCAAGGGACTCACCGGCGACGTGACCATGCGTACCGACGTTGACGGCGACGAAGTGACATGGAACCTGAAGGACTGGACCATGCGTACACTGCCCGACGGATATGACGACGCACTCAAAGCCATAGCAGCCAAGGACAAAGGCGCAAAGCAGGAACAGCTGATAGACTCGCGTGCGGGATACTACCGCGGCTATTTCAACCTGAAAAAGACCGGCGACACATTCATCAACATGGAGACATGGGGCAAGGGGGCAAGTCTACATCAACGGCCATGCCATAGGCCGCTTCTGGAGCATCGGCCCGCAACAGACGCTCTACGTGCCCGGATGCTGGCTGAAAAAAGGCAAGAACGAGATTGTCGTCCTCGACGTTGTCGGCCCGAAACAAACCAAAGTATGGGGCCAAGATAAGCCCGAACTTGACAAGCTCCAACTTGAAAAGAGCAACCGCCACAACAATCCAGGCGACCGTCCCGACCTGAATTCGGCAACACCCGTGGCAACGGGCAGCTTCTCGGCCGACCGCCAGTGGCAGACAGTTAAATTCGGCTCTACCGTAAAAGGCCGACACATAGCCATCGAATGCCTCAGCTCGCAAGACGGCGGAGACGTTGTGTCGTTGGCCGAACTTTATCTGCAAGACGCCCAAGGCAAACGCATCAGCCGTGAATCATGGTCGGTGAAATATGCGGACAGCGAGGATGCCGACAACGGCAACCATACCGGCGACAAGGCCTTCGACCTGCAGGAGTCCACATATTGGAGCACTGTCAAAGGTTCGCAGCTTCCACACCTGCTTGTCATAGACATGGGGGCCGAGCAGACAATAGGTGGCCTGGAATACCTGCCATGCACAACACAGACCAGCGTCAGCGGAATAAAAGATTATAAGATATACGTATATTGACGGAAAACACAACTTCCGGTTACATAAAAAAACTTTTCAACAAATGAAAAACAAAGCACTTGCACTTCTCTCACTACTGGCAGTCCTGGCGTGTCCTGCACAGGGCGCGCCGGTAGAAGAGAAGGACATGGCCGCCTATCTGTTCGTCTATTTCACAGGAAACAGCATCGACGAGGAGGCCATATGCTTCGGTGTAAGCACCGACGGCTACAACTATTACGCCCTTAACGGCAACAAACCTGTACTTGACTCCAAGGAAATAAGTTCTACCGGCGGAGTGCGCGACCCCCACATACTGCGTGCCGAGGACGGCAAGACATTCTACATGGTTGCTACAGACATGGTGTCAGGCAACGGGTGGGATTCCAACCGTGCAATGGTAATGCTCAAATCAACCGACCTCGTAAACTGGACTCACTCCGTAATAAACATGCAAAAGCGCTATCCGGGGCAGGAACAGCTCAAGCGCGTGTGGGCACCTCAGACCGTTTATGACCATGAGGCCGGGCTATACATGGTATATTGGTCCATGCAATACGGCAACGGGCCCGACGTGATATACTACGCTTATGCCAATGACGACTTCACAGACCTCGTAGGAGAGCCGAAACCTTTGTTCGTTCCGAAAGACAAGAAATCGTGCATCGACGGAGACATAGTATACAAAGACGGCGTATATCACCTGTTCTACAAGACGGAGGGACACGGCAACGGCATAAAAACAGCCACCACCCGCTCACTTACATCCGGCCAATGGAAAGAATATCCGGACTATAAACAACAGACGAAAGAAGCCGTAGAAGGCGCAGGAACATTCAAACTGATAGGCCAGGACAAATACATCCTGATGTATGACGTGTACATGAACGGGCGTTACCAATTCACCGAAACCACGGACCTGCAACATTTCAAAGTGATTGACAGCGATGTGAACATGGACTTCCACCCCCGCCACGGCACAATAATGCCGATAACGGCCGCCGAACTAAAGAGGATCACCGCACGCTGGGGCAAGCCTGAAGCCATCGGAGAAGTACAAGACAACCCCGTAATACCAGGATTCCATGCCGACCCTGAAATACTTTACTCCAATAAGACACACCGTTACTACATCTACTCCACCACCGACGGCACGCCGGGATGGGGCGGATGGTACTTCACAGCATTCTCTTCAGCCGACATGAAGGACTGGACTTACGAAGGAATTGTACTCGACCTGCGCTCTCCGCAAGTGCCATGGGCAAACGGGAACGCATGGGCACCAGCCATTGAAGAGAAGCTTGTTGACGGCAAATACAAGTATTTCTTCTATTACAGCGGCAACCCTTATGACGACTCTGGCAAACAGATAGGCGTGGCTGTTGGCGACTCGCCCGTAGGACCGTTCAAAGACATGGGCAAGCCCATCATCACCAAGTCGCCTGCCGGAGGCGGCCAGCAGATAGACGTTGACGTGTTCACCGACCCTATGACCGGCAAACCTTATATATATTGGGGCAACGGATACATGGCCGGAGCCGAATTAAACAGCGACATGGTGTCGCTCAAGCAGGAAACGGTCACCGTCATGACCCCCAAGGGCGGCTCGCTGAAGGATTACGCATACCGCGAAGCCCCATACGTGTTCTACCGCCAGGGGAAATATTACTTCCTATGGTCGGTCGACGACACGGGTTCCGCCAACTACCACGTGGCTTATGGCACGTCAGATTCGCCATTGGGCAAAATAAAAGTAGCCAAAGACCCGATAGTGACCATCCAAGACAAGGCTAAGGAAATATACGGGCCGGCACACTGCTCGGTGATACGAAAGCCCGGAACAGACGAATGGTACATTGTTTACCACCGGATAAACAAGAACTACATCGCCAAAGACAAGCAGCCAGGAATACACCGTGAAGTGTGCATAGACCGCTTGGAGTTCAATCCGGACGGAACGATACGGCGTGTGGAACTTACAAAATAACATCTTAAGCAAACACACACGCAAACATACAAACAACCTGAATAATCAGGAAGCATTATGACAACGCATGTAAAAACACTTGCCTTATGCCTTTGCGCTGCCTTTGCCGGCCTGGCACACGGCCAAAGCGTAGAGTGGATAAGCAGCATCGACAATGATTATTGGAACATTGGGAAGACCCGTCTTGACGGCAAACCTGACCATACCCCAGACCTCTCGACAGGACGAAGCGGCAGCATCGTCCTGTTCAGAGACTGGGGAACATGCTTCAACGAGCTTGACTGGGACGCTCTGAACTTGCTCACACGTGATGAACAAGACAAAATCCTGCATGACGTATTCTCGCCCGAAGGCGACCTTCGCATAACCCGCGGCCGCATATCAATGGGCGCAAACGACTACTCACGCTCATGGTACAGCTGCGACGAAGTGAAGGGAGACTTCGAGTTGCGTTATTTCAACATAGACAGAGACAAACAGACGGTCATCCCATTCATACGCGCAGCCCAAAAGTTCAACCCTGACATGACATTCTGGATTTCGCCATGGTGTCCGCCGAGCTGGATGAAAATAAACGGAGACTATCCCGTACTAAGCAGCAAGTTCAACAATCTTTCTCCAGAAACAGACTACCTGCTTTACGGCAACACCGGCGGAAAGACAGATCCGGACGAGATGAAACTGACCGGCGAACGCAAGGACAAGTTTCCGCGGCAGCTCGCGACGACCGACTACATGATTCAAGATCCGCGCTATCTGAAGGCGTATGCCGGTTATTTCTGCAAGTTCATCGATGCCTACAAGGCTCAAGGCGTGCCAATTGACATGGTGATTTACCAGAACGAGGCTTACAGCTACACCCCTTATCCGGGCTGCGCGTGGACAGCCGAGGGCACCATACGCTTCAACAAAGACTACCTTGCCCCCGCGCTCAAGCGCGCGCATCCCGATGTCAGGCTGTATATCGGAACGTTCAATACAAACAGGCTGGATCACGTCGAGAAGATTCTTGCCGACAGCCAACTGCGCGATGCCGTGAGCGGTGTGGCTTTCCAGTGGGAGGGAAGGGAGATATTGCCTTCCATAAGAAGCAAATACCCGGACTTCAGCTATATCTGCTCTGAGAGCGAATGCGGTTGGGGCTGTTTCGACTGGAAGGCGGCCGAACATACGTTTGAGCTCATCAACCATTATCTGGGCAACGGATGCAATGAATACAACCTGTGGAACTTCATCCTTTCAGACAACGGCGAAAGCCCGTGGGGATGGAAGCAGAACGCCCTGATACGCGTCGACTCCAAGGCTCGCACCTATCTTTACACTCCCGAATATTACGCCGTGAAGCACTATTCGCGCTACATTTCCAAGGGAGCGGAGATCATCGCCTGCAAACCCGACAATGGAAGCGGCATGCCGGTGCTGGCCGTGCGCACCCCCGAAGGCAACACCGTCATCGTGGCCGCAAACTTCACTGACGGCGTAAAGCCATTGACAGTGGACACCAGAAGCAAGTATCTGAATGTCGACCTGGCTCCCCACTCATTCAACACGTTTGTGATAAAATGACACATTACGAATGTAAACATCTCATAACCATGAAAATTCTCAACCGATTACTCATCTTATTCGTTACAGCCGCCGTGTGCCAAGCCGCAATGGCGCAAGTAAAGAAACATCCAAGGTTCAAGACCGGCGTGCCACGCGACTCCATCCGGCTGAGCGATCCGTGCGTGCTTCCCGACGAGGCTACGCGCACATATTACATGACCGGCACCGGCGGACTGCTGTGGAAGAGCAAAGACCTCGATACTTGGGACGGCCCTTACATCGTGGCCAACACCGACCCGAACTCGTGGATGGGGCCGCGGCCGCAGATATGGGCGGCCGAACTGCATAAGTACGGAGACAAGTTTTACTATTTCGCCACGTTCACAAACGACTCCATCATCGTCAACCGCTACAAAGGCATGGACATACCACGCCGCGCAAGCCACATACTCGTGAGCGACAAGCCCGGCGGGCCATACGTTCCCATGGCAGACGCTACTTATCTTCCGGCAGACATCGCCACGCTCGACGGCACCTTCTGGGTGGACAAGGACGGCAAGCCTTACATGGTGTATTGCGGCGAATGGATACAGAACTGGGACGGAACCATGGAAAAAATAGAACTTAAACCCGATCTGAGCGGAAGCGTGGGAAAAGGCAAAGTGATATTCAAGGCCAGCGACTCGCCCTGGAGCCGCGAAGTTGTGGAAGGCAAAACCGGGCCCAACCGCGTGACTGACGGCCCCTACCTGTTCCGCACCGGCACAGGCCGTCTCGGCATGATATGGACCAGTTGGATATATGATGTCTACACGCAGGGTGTAGCCTATTCTGAAAGCGGCACGCTTGACGGCCCGTGGACGCAGGAACCCGACCCTATAACGCCGCCAAACTACGGACACGGCATGCTGTTCAAGGACTTCAACGGGCGTTGGCTCATGTCGGTGCACAGCCATGCCGTGGTAAACGGAGTGTATGTCCGCATCCCACAACTGTTTGAAGTAGACCTCTCAGGAGACAAGCTCAAGGTCAAAAGCCATATCGACTCCGCAGTAAAAGGCACGACTAAATAACCGCACAAATCGGCATACGGCTTTAAGGCAGACAACATATTAAGATAACGTGAGTTCGGCATAACAGTAATGTCACACTTATCCGTTTTTTGCAAGTCGGTGGCAAGTCGTCATTCCGCTGAGAAGCGGAATCCAGTCGAAAAGACAAAGGCGGCTAACCACTATGGCGGCTTTCTGGATTCCGCTTTTCAGCGGAATGACGACTTGACACTGAGCGGCAGAAAAGCAAAGCGGTAAGAAATTATATAATTGGAAAGATGATTCCTTGTGCCGACGTTAAGATATGTCAGGATTTACCGCCGCTGCAAAAGGCCGTAAACCGCAACATAAAAGGCCGTCTTTTGCGATGCAAGAGACGGCCTTTTGCACGCCAAAAGGCCATGTTTCGCACCGCAGCCTGTAACACATTGACACACAACAAGTTACAGGCAAAGCAATACAACAATGGCATCTTTGGCAGTATAACACGCATATCAAACTTCAGCCATGTCTAAAAAAACAACACACTCCAGACCGACGGAAGGCGAACTCTTCGCCATAGATTCCCCATGCGGCAACGAGACAAACACGGCAGAGCCTAACCATGAGCTTGACCTTCTGTTTGAAAGGCTTGCATGCTCAACCTTCAGAAGCCGCTTCCGTCTGAAAGCCGGCGACATCCTGTACATAAAGGAAAAAGGATGGACCACCATACACCGCCACGCCGCCGACTTCATACGCAGACGGCTGGCACCCGCCTGCCCTCCGAACGACGGCCGGCAGATACCCATGCGCGGCCATCCGGTCTTCATCGCGCAGCATGCCACGGCATGCTGCTGCCGCGGTTGCCTCGAGAAATGGCACGGCATACCACGCGGACGCGAACTTACCGAAGAAGAGCAACGCTACGCCGTAAACGTGATAATGGAATGGATAAGGAGACAGACAGAGCCACACGACACGCAAAACAACATTCCGGACAACCCGGGAAGCCATCAACCATAAGACAAAGCAACAACAAGAGCCACAAAAAGCCACGCACGGAATTTACCATGCGTGGCTTCTATCAATCATGCCTACACTATGCAGCCGACTCTGAGGCAGCATGGCGTCATGCGTTTCCTGTTCCTAGATGATCCTTCAAGTTGATGGCCTCAAGCAGTTTTACCGCGTCAACATATTGCGCTATGCCCTCGGCCACCTTCTTTGCGTCGCGCATGGCAAGCACAACGGTAGACGGACGATTGACCACATCGCCTCCGGCAAACACGCCCTTGCGGCTCGTCATGCCGCACGGAGTGTCGCGCGTAAGCACATATCCGCTCTCATCAACGTCTATTCCCTTGGTTGTAGACACAATGCGGCTGGCCGGCACCGAGCCGATTGCCATCAACACCTTGTCCGCCTTCTCGGTGCGCCGCTCGCCGCCATGCTCTATCACTACTCCGCTAAGCGTACCGTTGAAGTCAAGTATCTCAACAAGGTTGGACTCCCAGTTGAACTTCACGCCTTCTTCTACCGCCTCGTCATATTCAGAACGCAGAGCACTCATGTCGTCTATCGTCTTGTGATAAATTATCTCCACGTTCCTGGCACCCATCCTTATTGCAGTGCGCGCAGCGTCCATGGCCGTGTTTCCACACCCAAGGACAAACACGCGGTCGCCCTCCTGCACCGGCACGTCCTCACGGTCTATGCTGCCCTCATTGTAAAGACTCACCTTCCGAAGGAAATAGACAGCCTGGCGCACACCACGCAGATTACGCCCTGGAATGTCAGGCTTGCGCGGCTTAACCGTACCCGTACCCATGAAAATCGCGTCGAAGCCCTGTTCGAAGAGCTGGTCTATGTTCAAGTCGGAACCAATCGTGGTATTGCAATGGAACACGACACCAAGTTCCTCGATCTTCTTAATCTCCCTCCTGACGACATCCTTTGGCAACCTGTACTCGGGAATGCCGAACATCAACACGCCGCCGGGTTCAGGCTCCATCTCGAAAATCTCAATATTAAATCCCTGCCGCGCCAAGTCGCCTGCAATAGTAAGCCCGGCCGGCCCCGAACCGATGACCGCCACCTTGCCTCTGGTTTTCGGCCGAAGCTTCTCGCGGATAAGCCCCATGTCGCCGTCAAAGTCGGCGATGAACCGCTCCAGCTTGCCCACATGTATGCCCTGCCCCTTCTTTGCAAGCACACAATGCCCCTCGCACTGCTTCTCATGCGGACAGACACGACCGCACACGGCAGGAAGATTGCTCTTGTCGTTGATTATTTTCATGGCATTGCCAAGGTTTCCCATCGACAGCTCATGTATCCAGTCAGGAATGTCATGGCTTATAGGACACCCCTTTTGGCATTGCGGAATCTTGCAATGCAGGCAACGCTTGGCCTCGTTGATGGCTTCAAGCATGGTATAACCTTCGTTAACCTCATGAAAAAGTTGCTTTTGTTCCTCCATTTCAGTACATTTTGATTTGTTTTCGGCGGCAAAGATAATGTATTTTTTTTACTTTTTCTTTGCTGTAAATTTATTTCTTATTAACTTTGCAAAACATAAAAGCATTTCATAGGCTTATGATATCAACACTTGACCGCACAATCAAACTAGGCATATTATTATCCGTAATAGACTGGTTGACGTTCAATGTCGTGTTCCTGCTGTCTTTCCATCTCAACTGGTTTCCGTTACCTGACTGGAAAGAACACTTCACGACCTACCTCGTTACAGCCAACATCGCATACGCCATCGCCCTGCAAGCCGTTACGATCAGCCTGCACCACAGAATGTCGCAGCCCGCAAATGTGCTCCGCAACACATCGCGCACATCTCTTATTTTCATCATCCTGTACACTTCCTTTCTCGGAGTATTCACTGACGCAAGTGTTCCCGGAGTCAAGGCGTCGCTGTTCATGCTGGCAATATTGTTCATTGTGACAAGCGTGGAACGACTCATCCTGCGCACATACATAATACGTTTGAGGACAAGCGGCCGCAACACGGTAAAGACAGTAATACTGGGAACGGGCGGAATGGCGCAAAAAGTAGCCGACATAATGACCGACAACTGGACCGGATACGAGCTTTGGGCTACTTCTCACGCCCTGACAGCCAACCGCTATCATGCCCAAACAACGGGAAAGAGCTGAAAAGACTCGGCGACAAGAACGAAATCATCAACTTTCTCGAGAAAAACCATGTGGACGAACTTTACCTGAGCGAGGTTCCGTCAGGCACAACCGGCTTCAAAAGTCTTATGCAATTGTGCGACAAGGAGATGATACGCGTATATTATATGCCGTCAACATTTTACGGAGAATTCCGCAAGGCCAAGGTAAAAGAGTTTGGCGACGTGTATGTCTTGTCGCAATACAACGAGCCGTTGATGGACATGCGCAACAGGCTCAAGAAGCGCTTGTTCGACATTGCGGTGTCACTGCTCTTCCTTTGCACGGCTTTTCCAATAATACTAATCGTCGTTTACGTCGTGTCGAAGATAACGATGCCTGGCCCGCTGTTCTTCAAACAGAAACGAACCGGATACGACGGGCGCGACTTCTATTGCTACAAGTTCCGAAGCATGAAGGTGAACAAGGACTCTGACACCGTCCAGGCTGTAAAGAACGACCCGAGAGTAACGAAATGGGGAGCGTTCATGAGGCATACGAACATTGACGAACTGCCACAATTCATCAACGTTTTAAAGGGCGACATGAGCATCGTCGGGCCACGCCCCCACATGCTGGCACACACTGACTATTACTCTGAGCTCATTTCAGACTATATGATACGCCACTACGTCAAGCCCGGCATAACAGGGTGGGCACAGACTCACGGCGAACGCGGAGAGACAAAAACGGTGGAAGACATGCGCCGGCGCGTGGAAAAAGACATCTGGTACATCGAGCACTGGAGCTTCTGGCTGGACATCCAGATAATAATAAAGACCGTGACGGATGCCATCCACGGCGACGACAAGGCGTACTGACCATCATCCGTAACGCAACAAGTTGACAAACAGAAAGGAGAATCCGCCTTACCGTTTGTCAACTTTTTTATTTCCAAACGCAGATGCGGATCCCCCTTTTGCCCGAAACCAGTTCTTGCCGCTTGCCTTATATCCCAATAAACTCCGTATTCGTTATCGTTATCTCAGGATTATCTTTTATTTCCTTAGCCTCCTTCGTGTAGTAAAACGTCGACCGGTCTATTGTCACATCATGTACGCAGTTCATGCCGGGAAGCCCCGTCACAGAAACAGCCGTCTTCACGTTGCGGCACAAAACGCCGGAAATATGGATGTCGCTGAACTCAGGAACAAACGGTGCGTCCTTCCGAACAACCGCCTGCTTGTCTCCGCCGTCGGCCTTCACGCTGTATTTCTTGTCCATGTATGTACACTCAAACACAATGGCCTCATCCTTTATGTCAGTCATGTAAATGTCACTAATGTAGATGCCCTCGGTCTTTCCGCCACGCCCTATGCCGCTCTTGAAGCGCAGGCCGGTGTCAGTGCCGCAGAAGCGGTTGTTGCGCACCACGATGTTTTTCATTCCGCCGGAATACTCCGAACCTATGACAAAGCCGCCGTGGGCGTGGAACACAGCGTTGTTCTCAATAAGAATGTTCTCACACGGACCATACTCCACGCCCTGCTCGCCGGCGCCGCCCTTCATGCAGATGCCGTCGTCGCCGGCGTCAATCATGTTGTTTACAATCAGCACGTTCTTGCAGCAGCTTATGTCAAGCGCGTCACCATTCTGAGCGTTCCACGGACAACGTATCGTCACGCCATCCACAATCACATTCTTGCAACGAGTAGGAATAAGATGGAACTTGGGCGAATTCTGTATCGTCACTCCCTCGACAAGCACATTCTCGCAATCGGTTATCCTTACAAGGTGATTCCTCATCTTCTCCTGCTCCTCCGGAGTGTCCGCAATGTTGCCGCATCCTTTCAGGTTGAACGGGAACCACAGCTTGCCGTCCTCCACAACGGTGCCGCCCATGTTCAGAAACTCCTTCCATTCCACATCGCTCACCTTTGAACGTTTCACCGGACGCCAATATGCGCCGTTGCCGTCAATCACCCCTTCGCCAGTTATGCTGATGTTCTTACGCTTGCTCGCACTGATCATCGGCGTGCACTTTGAGTCCTTCTTGCCGTCTTTCACCTTCACGAAGAGGCTCTTGTCTGGCGAAGCCATCAGTATAGCGTTCCTCTCAAGATGCAAGTCAATGTTGTCTTTCAGTGATATCAGTCCGCACATCCACACCCCGGCAGGAACCGTCAGCCGTCCCCCACCCTTCTTCTCCAGCGCGCTTATCGCCTTGCGGAACGCCTCCGTGTTAAGCGTCCGCCCGTCTCCCACGCCGCCGTAATCCTTTATGTTTACCGCGTTTGCCGGAATCACCGGAGCCGTAACCACCGGCATGCCTACCGGCAGGTTGCGGTAATACACGCCATAGTCCTTCGCACCCGCCACGCTTACGGCCAGCATGGCGGCAAATAATGACAAAAAGATTTTCTTCATGTTCTGATTAGTTAATAAGTTAGTATTTTAAACATTGCAAAAATAGTGCAACTTTAAGACATATCCAAGCATTAAACGTTTTTTAAGTCACTCCGTTAGCCATAAGCCCATGACCGCACAAAATGCAAAAGACGGCCTTTTGCAAAACACTGTAAATCAACATGTTACATCACCCGTCAAAAAGCCTTGCAAAATCAAAAAGAAATAAATTTGAAAAAACACATAAAATTTTCAGCAAAACATTTGGTAGTTTCGAATATAATGCCTACCTTTGCACTCGCATTTGAGAAATAACATTTGCAGACGCGCTTGTAGCTCAGTTGGTAGAGCATCTGACTCTTAATCAGAGGGTCCAGGGTTCGAGCCCCTGCAGGCGTACAAAGGGGACTTCTAAGAGGTTGATAATCAGCACCTTATAGAAAGTCCTCTTTATTTTTGTCAACCGTTTGTCAACCATTGTCAACCGACATCCCACCATTAACCCATACTTCTTAATATCGCAACTGTTAATATTACTGGCAAAAGTAATGAAAATATCTATATAAATTTGTTTTTATGCATGATATCTTATATATTTGTGTAAGCGTTTAAAATTTAATGCAAAAACGATTATGAGTTATAAAAACAAACTTTTATTAGCGATGAGAAAGTCATTTACCCCAATACAGTATAATGACATCGTTAAAATGTGTGAGTTTTTCGATCACAAAATTTCCTATAGCGATGTGGATAATCAATATAAAGACCTTTTTATTTTTTATGAATTTTGCAAACATAAATACCCCGATTTCAAATTATATGTTGCTCAATGTATTAGAGCGCTAAATTATACTCAAACTGAAAAAGATAAAGAAATTACGTATTTTAGGAAAAACCTTGGATTTTATGACCTTCGCGACAAATTACTTATACGAATAGAACGAATTTTTCCTAAGTTAAGCGAACAACAACAAAATTCATTAGCGTTTGATATTGCTTGGAGTATTCATAAATATATGGCCGACAAAGATAATATTGATGGACTTATAGCTGCTTACAAAGATGTTAAAGTATTGAGAGACATTAAGAAAGAGGTTCTAAAAATAAAAGCCCAAGAAAATCTCGAAAAAGACAAAAAAGATAAAGAAAAAGGTAACGTAGCGGATAAGTTAGATAAAAGAGTAGATCACTAGTGTCCACTAAAAATTAGAGGACGAGTTAAAAATTATAATTACTAAATAAATTTGGTCCATCAAGACCGCTTTGTTCTTTGACATCATTGAATTTAGTTTTGCTGAAGAGATCCATTAATGGAGTCTTGTCCGTAAGAGAAATGCCAAGAATTTGTAGAACCTCGTATGTCGATCTGTCCAGTTTCATATCATGTTGCATGATAGCTACAAGACAGTAGGCAATGATTGCTGAGTAGACTTGTATCTTTACAGCGTTCTCTGAAGTACCCCAAAATTTCTTTATTTTAAGGTGTTGCTTGAGCCATTTAAAGAACAGTTCCACTTGCCAACGATTCTTGTAAAGTTCCGCGACCTGTAAGGCTTGAATATGTTTTGCATTTGTAAGATAAATGAACTCCCTTTCGTCTTCTTCATCCCAAAACCTCACCAAACGAATCGTTTCAGGGTATGATTTTTGGGTATAGAAACCGGTAAGTTCAATCTCACAGTCGGACTGTATATTCTTAGGTAAACGTCGTTTCCATTTGAGTACTTTCGCCTTAATATTTGTTTTAGCCCGTACAACAAAAAACGAATCCATCATATGTATCTTATAGAGACGATGATAATCGTTATATGCACGGTCGAAAACATAGAAAGAGCCAGACTCATAAGGTATTACATCCATTGCCTTGACATCGTTTATCTTTGCTTCGGTTATATGGATAAAGGCAGGTACTTGAGTCTCTACATCATACAACGTATGGATTTTGATACCTCCCTTATGTGTACGAAAGTTTGCCCAAGGAAACAGTTTCAGACACAAGTCAATCGTTGTAGAATCGAAGGCATATACATTTCCGTTTAGTTTGAATATGTCATTTATTCTTTTCTTTCTGGCCTCGCTTATCATATAGAATGCGAAGTCCTCAAAGATACGGTAGTCCCGGTTCTCATTTGCTTTTGCAAGGTTACTCCGAGTGACATGTTTCCCAACCCCAAGATGGTAGCATTTCTCTTGATGTGCATTCAGCGCAACAATCAGATCACGAAGACTTTCGCGGTTACACAATTGTCCGAATATCAAAGTAAGAAGTTGATTCCAGCAAGTAAAATGCTTAACATACTTGTTGCCATCATACTTCTTTACGATACGGAGAAACTTGTAGTTGTCTAAAAACTCAACCATTTCAACCATTTGGGCGAAAACGTATTTGTCTTTATTCATATACAGCCTAAGTTAAGGCTGCAGTTCAAATCGTTGCGCAAGAAAATCTCTTGTAACAAACTGTAATTCAATTATTTCAAAGAACTATTTGCGATTTTTAGTGGACAGTAATGATAAAATTAGTCAAACCAATATTCAACATAATGGAATAGGACACAGGTTTAATCTTCTTTAACTATATCTGACTTTTGCCTTGTTTTATAGCCGCCTAACACAACAAATACGGATGGTTCTTTTTTCAAGACATAAACCCTGATGTTGTTTTTCTTGAATTCGAATAGATCATCGCGTCCCGTGCCTTGGATTTTCCTGAATTTTGCATTCGGCAGCATGCATGAACCGAAATTATCCATCAGGGCTATTATTCCGCTTAATGTTTTTTCGTCCCTGACATCCTTAATGTCTTTGCAGAACTCGTCGAATAGGCTTTCCCGTTTACCAATAACTTGAAAAACGAATATTTCCCATTAACTACAAGCTCGAATGGTTCTTCCATCTTTAAATTTTAATTCATAAACAACTTAATTTGTCATATATTAATACATATCATTACTGTCCACTAAAAATCGCAAATAGTTCTTTGAAATAATTGAATTACAGTTTGTTACAAGAGATTTTCTTGCGCAACGATTTGAAATCATAACTTTGCAGCCTTAACTTAGGCTGTATATGAATAAAGACAAATACGTTTTCGCCCAAATGGTTGAGTTTTTAGACAACTACAAGTTTCTCCGTATCGTAAAGAAGTATGATGGCAACAAGTATGTTAAGCATTTTACTTGCTGGAATCAACTTCTTACTTTGATATTCGGACAATTGTGTAACCGCGAAAGTCTTCGTGATCTGATTGTTGCGCTGAATGCACATCAAGAGAAATGCTACCATCTTGGGGTTGGGAAACATGTCACTCGGAGTAACCTTGCAAAAGCAAATGAGAACCGGGACTACCGTATCTTTGAGGACTTCGCATTCTATATGATAAGCGAGGCCAGAAAGAAAAGAATAAATGACATATTCAAACTAAACGGAAATGTATATGCCTTCGATTCTACAACGATTGACTTGTGTCTGAAACTGTTTCCTTGGGCAAACTTTCGTACACATAAGGGAGGTATCAAAATCCATACGTTGTATGATGTAGAGACTCAAGTACCTGCCTTTATCCATATAACCGAAGCAAAGATAAACGATGTCAAGGCAATGGATGTAATACCTTATGAGTCTGGCTCTTTCTATGTTTTCGACCGTGCATATAACGATTATCATCGTCTCTATAAGATACATATGATGGATTCGTTTTTTGTTGTACGGGCTAAAACAAATATTAAGGCGAAAGTACTCAAATGGAAACGACGTTTACCTAAGAATATACAGTCCGACTGTGAGATTGAACTTACCGGTTTCTATACCCAAAAATCATACCCTGAAACGATTCGTTTGGTGAGGTTTTGGGATGAAGAAGACGAAAGGGAGTTCATTTATCTTACAAATGCAAAACATATTCAAGCCTTACAGGTCGCGGAACTTTACAAGAATCGTTGGCAAGTGGAACTGTTCTTTAAATGGCTCAAGCAACACCTTAAAATAAAGAAGTTGTGGGGTACTTCAGAGAACGCTGTAAAGATACAAGTCTACTCAGCAATCATTGCCTACTGTCTTGTAGCTATCATGCAACATGATATGAAACTGGACAGATCGACATACGAGGTTCTACAAATTCTTGGCATTTCTCTTACGGACAAGACTCCATTAATGGATCTCTTCAGCAAAACTAAATTCAATGATGTCAAAGAACAAAGCGGTCTTGATGGACCAAATTTATTTAGTAATTATAATTTTTAGCTCGTCCTCTAATTTTTAGTGGACACTATGATAGTTAAAACTGTTCCTTGCTTACTTCCTGTCCGTCTTCATACCAATAAACGCTCAGGTTCTCAGTCGTCATCCATTGGCAATTATTCAGCCTGAAGCCGTATTTGTCCTCCAACGTTGACAAGTATTCCTCGAATTCATTATATTGTTCGGATTCTTTTACCTCGTCATCCGTCAGCCTGATAATGTTCAAGGCACCGATGCAGAAGTCGAGGATCATAACATACCTTGGTTCCATCGTCTTTCTGTTCTTGTCAAGTGAATATTCGTCGCCATAGGATAGAGCCGTTTTACTTTTCCGTAGGCCGTCTGTTGGTTATTGGCGTTTACGTTGACATTCAGTTTTACGCCGTTGATTGTGATATTGAAGTGATACCTAATCATTTTTGCTTTTGTCGTTTTATTGAATTTTCTTGCTGTTATAACAAAAACAAGGATACGTGATATTCGGTCTTATTGTCACATTTACCGTTGTCACATATCCCTGCATTTAAGAGAGTTCAGTCTTTCAAATATTTAAGTGTTTACTGAAAATCGAAGTTTTACAGAATGTGATTTTCCGTTTATTTGTTTTTCTCCTGTAATTGTAATTTTTGTAAAGACTCAAATATTCTATAATCAGACCGCTTGTTTCCTTAGCCATTGTTTTACCTTAGTTTCATAATTTTCGCAATATTCCACGTTTTCGTCTATCACTGAAATGAGGTTGTCAAGATAAACGTTTTCTATGATTTTTTTGTTTCCTTGGTTTTCATCAGGAGTAAGGGTAATTGTAAATGTATCCGAGCCTTCATCGTATTCTATTTTTACATAACCCGTCATCTTGAATCCCTGTACATGAAACTCCGTGCCATTACTTAAAGTCTTACCGAAGCGAAGCATATTCCCCAGCTTAAAGGGATTGCACTATATTGGAAAATCCTCCAAATATATCTTGCATTGAAGTTCTGTTTTCTGTCGTGTTCATAATCTTTGTTGTATTGATTTTTATTGTTTTGAATTTGATGTTTTGTTGGATTAAAATTACATTGAATACCCACCATGCTTTAAAAGACCGTCAAACAGCTTGTAAAAGACCGTGTTTTGCATTCCAATAGGCCATGTATTGGAGCCTCGTTAACCGCGTTTTGGTTTGTTGATTGTTTCTTTATGTTAATTGGTTGGTATTCAGTGACATAAGAGAGTGTGATATTCTATTAAGCAACATCCCCGTTCCTTTCGTAATAGAGTTCTGCTGCTGCATCGTCACATATCATCGCAAAGTCATCCAAGTCCGAGTAAGGGGTATTCCTCGTGATAGAATGAATGAAGGTCAGTCGGTGTCAATGTAGGGTCTGAAATAAGCGAATCCCTTACCAGTTCATACAATTCCTCGTACTGCTCCCACCATACTAACTGGCAGTCATAGCCCTTCATCCGTCCAGGTTCATGTGGATAAACCTTGGTGCAGCTTGTTATGATATGCTCAATGAAGTCAAGGCATTTCATCAGGTCGTTCTTGTCGGTGAACTCATTGTCGGTGTGTGGCTCGTAATAACTGCAGCTTATGTTGATGCAGGAAACATTTAATCCGTTCTCCTTCAGTTGCTCAACGTCGGTCATCATTCCTTCTGTCGGTGTATAGCCAAACTTTTCAGGCGTTATGTCCTTAATGAAACCGTCCGAGCAAATATCCATGAAGCCGATTTGGGTTATTACGTCTGAGTTTCCCCTCCTATCAGGCTGTATTACAAAGCGGCAGTCGTTAAAGAAGTCCATGTTTGCCTTTGAGCTTCCGATGCAACCAACTTCCTCACCCACGAAAAATGCCACTTTTATGTTGTCGAACTTCTGAAGGCATTGAAGGCACAGCCAAATTCCGTTTTTGTCATCAGCTCCCAATCCGCAAAAACTCCTTTCTTTGGGACTATAACCAAACAATAAGTCCTTGGTTTCAATTACCGTGAAGTCTGTAGGATGATATTTCTGCACTTGATCCAAATGAGCTACCATACAGGGATATGTATCTGATGTTCCCTTCGTCATGTAGATGTTCCCCGTGTTCCAGTCAAGTTCTATCTTAACGTCTTGTATGTTCTTGTCAACCCACTTGCAGACGAAGGAAATAATCTTGCCCTCGTATCCTGACTTCGAGTGGATTTTATAAAGCTGTTTTAATAATTTGAAGTCCATATTCTTTACGTTTTTTGTTTTGTTGTTGAATTTGATTTTGATTTAACTTGAAGAGAGATTAAAGGAGGAAGCCATGATGTTTTTGTTTTGTTGTTTTTTCATCACAGTTCCTCCCTTTTCCGTGTTATGCGGCCTTAAGTTCTATTTGACGATGTTCCGAGATATAACAATCCTCCGCTTTCTCCTTGCATCCTTCCGAGCAGTAGCAGTTTCCCGTCAACTCTGATTCATGTCCGTCATCCTTAACAAACCATTCGCCGCACCAAGGACAACGGTCAACATCACTCTCGTGGTAATACATTTCCTCAGAGTCAATCCATACAAATTCCCCAAGGTCGTCAACACTGCAACTGTATTCCCTTCCGTGGTACATTACAATCGTCGTATCGAAGTCTCCGTAACATTCATGAAACTCGTCATAGCTTTCATCATCGTTCTCCTCATACCCGTCAATACTTCCGTCTGTGGTATCAAGCTCGTAGTCGTAGCCGTTTACCTCGTAGTTGTATGCTTTCCCTGCTTCCATGTCGTACCATTTGAAACTATCCTGGTAAGAAAGGGTGTCTTCAGTGCCCAAGTCGCAGTCTATGTAGAATTTTTTGTCTTCCAACGAATTACCATATATGTCAACAAAGCTCCTTGAATGGTGGCAGTCATATCCTACCTGTTTATAACCGTCTATGTAACCTCCTATTATCAATGCGTTCACCAAGGCACGTTTCAATACGTCGTCCTGGTTGGTTGAGTACTGTCTTTCTGCAAGTCTCCAGATCCTTATCCGTTCCTTCCTCATAAACCTTGTTGAAGATTATGCACATCTCGCTATGATTTTTCCTTGTTCGTTCTTCAAATAGGCGGCACTTGCATCAACGGAGTCAAGGTAGAAATAGTGGTAGTCTTTGTCTGTCATGCAACTGTAGAAGTCTCCATCGCACTTGTTCGAATCGTAAATATCCCTGAAATTGTCATCCACGAATAAGCGGTTTTCCTTCGGTTGGGTTGAAAGGGAAAATGCCTGCCAGTCCTGTGTAAAGCATTCCTGTAAATAGATAATGACTGATTCGGGTAATGTCCTTCCGAAAGATGTTTCCATGATTAAATGCCTGATGAACTTCCCGGCTTTCATCTTGAACACCTTTCCTCCGTTGGCATGGTTTATGTACCTGCAAGACCTTGAATCACCGTCTTCACATATCCCGTTGTACTTGTCGGTTTCGTATTTGCCTGAACGGAAGGTATAGTTAATCAGGTTTACTTCATATTGTAAGCCATCATCCTCGCCTGAATCCATAATCTTCTCAAACATAATTTTCTTGAGGCCTGCCATGTTGGTGATATTGAGAAGCGAAAAATTGTTGGTTCTTATAGCATTTCTTAGTAAGTTCCTGTCTTTCATGAAATCGAGCAGTATCCTGTTCCTTCTTGTTTTCTTCCCGTTGTCATGCTCGATAAAGCCGAACCTGCAACAAAAGCCTTCGTATCCGTCAAAATTGTAGTATAACATAGTCGTTCTGTTTTTAATGGTTTAACTTGAATTTGATAAAACGAAAAAAGGCAGGACACTCCACTTTTCTTTTATTTTCAGTGAAATGCCCCGCCCTTTGATTAGTGGTAGGTAATAAATATCAGACAGCAATCATCAAGCTGCCCGAAACGTTTGAAGTCCTCTCGTATGGTGAAAAGTCAAGTTCTGGATGGTCTGCCTTGAATTGGGTTGAGTTGAACGATAGCCTTGTGGTCGGAAGTTTTCTTGTCAACCGCATTGTGCCAGTATCCCAAGTTTTCACTCCCTTACTTTCCATGTCCTTCAAGTATTTCGGACTTGATTTCGCTTAGTCTTGCCTCTGTTTCGTTCTTTGTTTGGATTAGCTGTCTGATGTAGTCCTCCTGCCTTCTGTATTTCTCGGGTATGGAATAAGGGTTTATGAACTGTTTTCCTTGCAGGTCTGTATCAAGAAGCTCCTTGCAGATGTCACTTGGTATCCTTTCCACCGGCATGATATTTCTTATGTGGTCAAATGTTCCGTCCTGCTTTGCCTTGTTACGGATATGGAGGATAAAGAGTCTGTCAATCTTTGCACCCTTGTTCTGTAGCTTGAAGAAATAGGCGTAGATTGATAGCTGCCACCTCGCTTTTTCCAACTTCTCCGATGTCATAGTTCCGTAAGTCTTGATGTCGCCAAGAGAGAATGTATTATCCGAGCTTCTGTAAACCTTGTCTATGTTGCTTGCCCAGTTCTCCCCGTCCGTGACTGTGTATTCTGACCTTTCATGAACGAGGTTGTTTTCTTGACACAAACTGATATAATCCTGAACTTCCTGTGTCCCGTCGTTTATCCAAGAGCTGTCGAATGTTTCAATTGACTCATGAACTTCAGTACCATACCTTGCAGCTTCTTTTAATGCTTCTTCGGGCACATTATTGAACTCATCAGGGAACAGTTGTCTTTGCAGCATTCCGTAATTCCCGATAGCTGTCTGTTTCCCAGCCAATACTCGTGACGCTCCTTATTGAAAAGAACGCCGCTGTCTTTCAATTCAATCCTTGTCGTTTTCATTTCCGTCGATTTTTAATTGTTGTTTTGTTGTTTGATTTTTCATTATTCATTTTTAATTTAAATCTTATGCTGCCTTTACTGGTTCTTCCTTTCAGTGAACAGTGCCTTTATCTCAGCGTTGCCCTCCACTTCAGTTTGGTGCTGTCTGTAAAGGTTCATGAGGGAAGTGTTGTCGTTGCATAGTGAAAGGGCAATTCTTATCCCTAAATACTTATCAGTTGATTGTTGAGTTGTGGTGGTCGTATGTGAAGGAGTAGTAATCTTTGTCCTTCTTGTTGTTTGTTTCTTTTGCAAATTTTTCTCCGCCACAAGGTTCTCTTCATTTGACAAATCCTCTCCGGCATAGACATAAAGTCCCAATCCGAACATGGCAAGGTTTTTAACCAGACACCTCATGATCGCCTTGTTGACATCGAACATAGTCGCAGCCTGTACTGTCTTTTCTACGTAGGTTTTCTTATAGCTGTCATAAACTTGGTAGGTGTATGGCTGTTCCCTCATAGCCTTGTTCTTTGCATCCATTACAGGCAGCCACATTTCGTAAGTTTGCCCATCCGCAGTAACCTCAGTATAAACCATGATTCCTATGTTCGGGTCGTTGAAATAAGGCAGGTTGGTTGTCGGGTCTTTTATTATCCTGTATTCGGCGTTTGGATAGGCCCTCTTGAATTCAGCCCAAGCATTTGCCCAACTTAGGTAGCTTAACTTGTCATTCTCCCGTCGTTCAAGTTTGTCGGATAGGTCGAGTGAATAAAGGGCGTCGAACATTGCCTTCCTTCTTTCCTCTTCTGTTGCGTCCTTCGGTAGTACTGGTCTTTCAAATTTTGTTTTGGCCAGTCATAATTGTTTTGCTTTATAGTTATTATTGATTTAAGTTGAACCAAACAAAAAAGGAGGGACACACGTTTACTTTTAATTGATTGTGTATCTCTCCTTGTAATTGATTTTGTTTAGCCGTTCCTTAGCTTATGAACCAGGAATAGCCCTCTGTGTCATCCCCGTTTATTGCCTTCTGAATTCCTATCGCAAAGTCGGTGCAGTTCTGGTTCCTCTCAAGCCATTTGTCTATATAGCTTTGTTTGACCGCCTCATTTCCTAGTTGCATAAGGTTCCAGCATGTAAAGTCATCTCCGCTTGTTATTCCGAAGTCAGGGTTGGTAACATAGTTCTTCACCATTGCATTCACAGCCGTATCTCCAACAATAAGCAGTGGCAGTTTTCTCTGTTCGTTTATTGGTAATGCTTGGTAAAGCCTCATTCTACCTATAATCTTACAGAACAGCTCCTCGGATATGCTTGTCGATTTGAGGTTTTGAAGGACTTGCAATGTATTTTCCATCCCCGGCTCGAAACCACTGAACAGCTCGAATGTCTTTTGCATTATATCAGCCTCGGTCAAGCATTCTATCGTTCCCGAATACCGTCACAAGTCAGCATTAAGTTTGAACATACACGGACTTGCCAACCAACAAATACCTTGAACTTCATCGCCGATTTCCTGCTGTATAACTTGTCCTCGTTGTACGCTCTCACTCCTCCAATACAAAGATGTACAGTTTGTCCGTTGATTGTCCTTGTAAGCTTGTTAAGTACGTGACAGCAGAAAGCCATTCTTTGGTAGAATACGGTCTTCTCTTTTTCCGTAAGCTCGTATGTTTTCTTGTGCTGAGCAGATGGAATACGGCCAATAATCGGATGTGAAACCCTTAATTCGACCGGCGTAAGCTCCCCGAAAACATTGCCTGCCACCTTTGTGACGGCTCCGATGAAGTTCTGGTGCGATATTGTAAGGCTGTTGTCGCTGAACGTAGGTATAATGTTCCTCTCTGTCAGTTCTTCAAGCGATATTTCTTGTGTATTACTCTCGATGAAGTTGGGATGTCTTTTACCTCTTGCTTCACCGTCATTCGTTATAACCTCACCCTCGAATGGCATGGTTATCGTCTGTTGGTTGTTGTTTGTCTCATTTTTCTTGTGTTTTTAATTGTTGTTTACCCGATGTTGAAGAAATAAAGGACCGGACGTTGGCATTTTGATTGTTGTTGCCTTATTGTCCGGTCGATTTGCAGCTGTGTCATTGATTGAAACTATACTGCATGATGTCTTGTTCTTCTTTGTCTTTTCCATGTTTACGATGATTTAAACGATGAAAAACTAAGGAGGCTCCCGCGATTCCAATAGTTTCACGATTACCCCCTGTAATTTCTTTATTCCCTTCAAGAGCGTAGCAAGCCCCTCAAGGAAATTAATCAGAACGTCGAGGTCTTTTTCCTTAAGCACTCTCAACGCTGTTGTGTTTGCTACCGAATCCAATGAAGCGGTAGTTTTCTTGTTTCTGTACTTGCCAATAAGATTTTTGCTCAAGTCAATGGCCTCGATTAAAGTTACGGTCACAACCAAAACTTTGTAACCTGTCCTTAAAATGTTCCTGATTTCCATAATTGTCTGTTGTTTAAAATGATTAATAATGTTGTTTTCCTAATACACAATTAAGGCTTTCAGGGTTTCTCAGGCGGAAGAAAATCAAGAAAAGTGAAAGGGTGAAAAAGTGAAATAACGGTGAGAAGGTGAGAGGGTGAGAAGGTGAGATTAAAAAAGTAAAAAGGTAAGGTGAAGGTGAGGAACAGTGTTATTTTACAAGATAGCAAAAGTGGTGCTCATGGATATTTGTCAACGTAGTTCCTCTAGTGAGATAAGGGTATAACACTTTTTTATATCTGAGATAATTCCTCTATATAGGAAACTTGGTATTTTCAGTGAGATTTTTTGTTATTTTCAATTGTTCACTAGCAACACCCCGGTAGAAAGTATCCACAAGCAACACAAGAAATGATGAAGAAAAATAAAAAAGCCGAAACACCATGCTCTTCACACAATGTCCCGACTTCCGCTTTAGGTTCACCATATTTCCAAAAGATGCACTCAAGGCAAATAGTTTCTGTATGGGTCGTCACCAAGGCCTTTAAACTGACTAACTTTTTCTTGGTTGCCTTTTCCACAGATTCTTCATAGTGGTGTCTCTTGCCTGATTGTTGTTCAGCCCATAGATTTGTTTTTGTATCTATTCCTACAAGCCAAACGATAATCCGAACCAGCTGTTTTCTTGACTGTCGGATAAGGGTGATATTGTCGTATCTTAATCCCTCATTATTAAGGCTTTGGATGCTTCTTGGATAATACATTCTAAAAGACGGTGAACCACATTGTAAGACACGGCACATTGAACGGTAAAAGGTGGTCTATTGCAAGCTAAAATATGGCCTTTTGTAAATTGGGAGATAAGCACCTGAATATCAATAAGTTACCAATGCAATGTCCTCCAAAGCAATAAAACGCGCCTGACAGACCTTCAATGCCTAACTTGTGGAAAGGATGAAGGTTGAACATTGGGCGGTGTAATATGTCATTCAAAGCGATAAAACGCACTTCCCAGACCCTCAAAACCTAACTTGTGGATTAGAAGTTGAACATGGAACGGCGTAAAAGGTCATCGAAAGGCTTAAAACGCTCCTGCCAAACCTCCAAATCCTAACTAATGTATGAAGACAAATTTAATCGTTAGAAATAATGATAATATTAAATTTAGCAAAAACACTTTCCGATGAAGTACAGTATTCGGAAGGTCGTCCGGATTGTGTTTCTCCGGATGTAATCATAAACAAAGAAAACACGGTTATAGTTCCCGACAAGTTCAAAGGAAGGATATTGAAGCCTTGGAGAATTATACGGGCAGTAAACTTGAAAGCGGACTCTGCATTAAGGTTGACTTGTCTGAATTGTTGACTGTAATACCTAGGGAGAGAAAGCGGACCGATGCCTACAATACACTCGTCCAATACTTGAAGGACGAGTTCGGAATAGACTTAATCATAAACTCTAAAAAGCAAAAAGGAGGCAGTTATGAAAGGTGAAGAAACAAGGAATGGCGTAAGAATACGTAAACATTTTGCCACGTCGACTAAAATTTCTGAAGACGGTCTGTTTGTTGAAAAGGAATTTATAGACAAGCAGGATGGTAACAAGCTGAAGACCTACAACCCAAAATCAAGGTGGACGAAGAAGGCCTCAGGTACATAGAGAACAAGAATTTAGGAAGGGTCTACATCCAGGACATGGTTGCGGATTGTTTCTGTGCCCCTAACCTGATGACGGCAATTATTATGTTTTGGTTCACAAGGATGGAAACTTACAAAACGACCACTATAAAAACCTTGAATGGAGGCTTGCAACTTCGGCCTATCCCCAAACTACGGCAAAAACGGCAGGCTAATGTAAAATTGGATTACGGTCTTGAAGTAAGAAGGAACGGTACGGTATATCAAAAAGGAAAGAAACTGGAGGTAGGTACTGCAATCGGTGACAGGGATATTGATATGATTGTTCCTATTGAGCCTTTTGTTGAGTATGAGAGGAAAAACAGTTGGGGCAGGTACGAGAGGAAAAGGATTAGTGTTGACAAGCTAATGGATATAGCTAGGTACGTGAATAAAAATAAAGGCCGTTTCGAGCATCCTGTAATACTCCACAGGGATAACGACTGGCTCAACTTCGACTCCGACAACCTTGAATGGACTGACCATAACGACCCGAGATACAAGGAATATTATAATAAGACGATTGACGAAAAGAACAGACTTGGACGTGAATGGAATGGTGAAAAGTGGGACTATATGGAAAAACAACCACAATACCAACACATCTAAAGGCTCGGAATTTGAATAAGGTAATTATATAGGGATTTGATATTTGGTTTTACTTTGTGATTGATTTGTTCTTGACGGGATAACATTGAAAAACACGGAAACATTGATTATTCCCCGACACTCTCTTTGACAGGATAAGGCTTGGATCCTCTTTCAATCACTGTAATCAATATGGTGGTTTTAAGGACTCCTGACCTTATCCTTTAGCTACAGAAATAACTAACAATAATACAGAAAATAAAAATAGAAATAACCATTAAAAACGAAACAGCGATGAAAAAATATAATGATAAAGTAACAAGGATAATAATGAACAACGGCAATAGTATGGAGATAAAATATAAGTCGGAGTTGCTGGAACAGATTAGACATGACTTCGAGATAATGGAGAATGAATCTTCCGACATTGACCCCGGATTTTTCACAGAAGATGATGTCTGGTCACTGTATGAGTTCCTGTTAATGAGGCACGGGACGACTGTTGTAATTGACGATATGAATGATTCAGGCACAGAGGATTCCTATTATGAAGAAGATGAGGAGTATTTTTATGAAGAAGAACATACAGTCAGTAATGAAGACGATTACGAAGATTAAAATGATTTGTGAATATGAAGGAGCTGTTTAATATAAGTCCGCATTCTACCGGAGACGGATTTACCATGGACTTGAAGACGGGAGTTGTTGATGTTCCCGATGAAAATGGTGGCTATATAATCTCTACTTCCATGGGCGCAGGAAAGACAGAGTCAATAAAGAGTTTGATAAGACATAAATATGACATGGGTATTCTTTATTGTGTCGACACCAAGGAAGAACTGAAGAAAATGTATTGCTGGATTATTGACGAGCTGGTGAAAGATAAATCCTGCGGTCTGAACTATAATGACGTGATGATAGTTTCGAGCGATAAGGATTTCCAATGCCAGCTTTCTTTATACAGGGACAATCCGGAAATGCTGGTGTACAAGAAGGTCATATTGATTACCCATGTACGCTTCTGGACAGACTTGATTAACTATTTCCTTGTCTACAATCCAAATGAAGAAGTAAAACCATTCGACGGTGATTTTGCAAAGTTGATGACGAGGAATGACTTGAGGAGATATGTCGTATTTGACGAGACACCCACTTTTATCAAGCCGTTCGTTGAGTTTGACAGGACATTGCTCGGTATATTCGGAAAAACGGATGAAGACGGCAGGATAGTAAGCAAGGATAAAGCCGAAATAGAAAAATACTACGACAGCTTCATCAGGAATACCAGACTCGATTTCTTCAACGACACATACAAGATAAACAGGATAAAGAGGGATGTCGTTCTTGGCCTTGTTCCTAAGTATTATGAGTCATGGATGGTCGAGGGTGGTCAGAAGGTAGGCATTACATTTAACCCGGTAGACATCTGCCCTGATAATATCGATATAAAGACCCACGTGCTTATTTTCGAGGGAGCGGGCAATATTCTCTTCAAGGGTTCTTCATGTTTCAAATTATTGGACGTTAAGGAGAAATACAATACCGTTACGGAGTTTAAGCAGGTGGAGTTCGGGTTGAAGAGGAACAGGTTGGACAATGATAAGTTCAGTTCTATTCTTGATGATGTCGCAAAACTTATTGACAAACCCTCTCTTGTTGTCTGTTGGAAGGATGTTAACGGTAATGACGAAGGACCTGGTATATCATCTTATGCCGAAAGGGTCAGGAATGGATTGTTGGAACGAGGGTTGAGTGAAGATACTTTTTCTGTTACTTATTATGGGGCGTCGGATAATAAAAGTACGAACCAATATCGGGACATGAGGCAGATTATACTTTGTGGTGACTGGAGCTTGCCTAATACCGAAGCAGCAAAAATAAGGAAGGCATACGGGACAAAGGCTGATTCACAAGACCTTAAGATGTGGTATTTTGCCCAGCTTATAACAAGGATAGGAATAAGGAAACATATCAAGGGAGAGGTCTATACTGTTCTCTATACTTGTGATTTTGAGGAATGTTTCATTGATAGGTTGGATTCGTATTTCAACAAGAACAAGTTAATACCGATAAGCCCAGTGATACATGAAGACTGGAAGGTGAAACTCGAAGGCATGAAAATCAGGAGTAACATCAAGAATGAAATCATAACCTTGGCAGGGAGTGATGACAAGATGCAACAAGCCATAGTCCAAGGAAAAGGGTTCAGGAAAGAGGTTACGTTTGACCTTCTTGATATGTTGGGAATAAGGAGGAGCCGGAATGAAAAGGATAAGTACAAGGCTCTGATAAACGTCCTTAAAAGCATCAGGATATTGCTTGACATTGTACCCGAAACAAGATGAACCAATGCCGGAATATATAGTAGCCGCTGTCTTCATTTGTTGGTTAATCCTGTCTTAATATCATGGTCTTAAGTTCAAAACAATAAGTAAAAGACACCCCCGATTTTTCGACCCCCATGTTAATTATATAGAGAAGTAAAAAAAAGGGGGTAATATTGTTGTAAAAAGGGTAATACAATGGGATAATAAGGGGATATAAAGGGAATTACCAAAGAGTTATCAATAGACCTGCTTCGCGGTAATCGACAGTGGTGAAAGTTAGAGGTGATAAAACAAAAAAAAAATCCTCCTCCCTCTACCACTGTTTTGGGACGAAGTACCCTTTCCTTTGTTTCTTTTGTATTTCCTTTTGTTATCTCCTTTTATTGTCCTTTTTTACCACAATAATACAACAGGAAGAATGAAGTAGCATCAGGATTGAAAAATAGTATCGTTGTATTGTGATTGTATTTGTTGATTTGGTTTGTAATTTGGTTTTGTATAATTGGATAAGTAAGAAGTATCATCAAGGTTCAATCAGTAAAATAACAACAAGAGATTAATACAATAATAACGAAAAACAAAACTGAAAATAAATACGATGACAAAACATAAAAACAAAAATAACTTGACAACACTCTTAACACCTTTATCGAAAATTAGTCATGTAGTATTGTTCGAGTTTTATCTTGTTGTTTTTTGTTCGGTTAAGTAAAATAAATAAGTTGGTCAGGAATATTACAAGGACAGATAAGTTGGTTGATTTGTTTTATTGGTTGAAAGATTAATTGGTTTGTTGTTCTATCTATATTGGTTGAAATAATAAAAGTTGTATCAGTGTAAAGCAATGTTGTATCGTAAGTGTAAGGTTGAGATAATGATAAAATACAAAATATACTCCAACTTCAAAAACAACAAAAATACTGAATAATACAACAAACAATTCAACACCAATATCATAACTTACAACCAAACAAAATAACCTGCCTGATAAAATCTAATTGTTGATAAAACCAGTAAAATAAGTGACGAGCAAAAAATCGAATAAATTAAAAATCACAATGAATAAAACTGCAACAAGTAAAAATATCACGGTCAAAAAACTTATCATTAAAAAACACCGGCAAAAATAATGAAGTAAAAATCGTGGCTAAACAAAACAACAATAAAATCTATCATGGCTAAAATTAAAAGCAAAGTCAAGAAGGGTTTAATAATGTAGCCAAAACAATGATGAAAAACGAGAACGGGGATAACCACTCACTCTACCTCACTGAACAAAAATGATTAAAGTAAAAAAGTTCGGAGTTGGTTTCATTAGGGCATAACATCACGAAAAAACAAAAAATAAATAAGTAGTCTGATGAAAAATTGTGGAGTGAAAAATGGTGATATTTCTGATTTTGATGCTTCTGTTGTTAGAGTCTTATTTGTTTTGTTGTGATTGTTGTTAGTGGTGAGAGGAAAAATGTAAAATATTGGTAGTGAAAAAGATATGTAAAATTTGATGCTGCTAATTATTGGTCTTGAATTGATGTCCTTAAATGTAAAATTGTGCATCGTTGTTTTCTGCTTTTATTTTTGTCAAGTATGTTATTGTGAAAGGGAAAAAGTCAAAAGAACAATACAAGGAAGAAAGCTACCCACTATTTTTCAGCCCACCTGTTAATTATATAGAGAACAAAGAAAAAAGTGGGTAATAATAGAAAAATAAAGGGGAAACAATAGTAAATAATAAAGTAAAGAACAAACCTACTTCGTGGTAAAAAGAGTGGTGGAGTAGATGAGAATATAAGGGTGAATCAACTGGGTAATCTGGTGAAATAAAAAATTAAATCAACCAAACTCTCTTCACCACTGTCTTTAAGGGACGAAGGACCAATCTCTTTACTTCTTTTATCACTACATTACATCCAACAAAAACAAGGAATAAAATTTTGAAAAGAATAACAACACATTACACAGTCTTAGCATCTTCATCGAAAAACAGTATCAAGAAAAAACAATGATAAACGATACAACAATCAATGAAAGGCTAAATAAAATCAATCAAAAACAAAAAAGTAATTGTGGTGTATGTCCTTTATCCTTGTTCATTGTATCGGATGTGTCAAGTAAAAAATAATTCAACAAAAGATAACCCAACAAAAATAAAGAGCAAAATGATGGAACTAATAAACAACAGACCTCCTTGATAGCAAAGTAAAAAATATGTTGCTGATTTTATCCCTTGGTTTTAACAGCAACGAAAAATAACAACAACTATCAAGAATACAGCAAAAATAAGAACCAAGGAAATAATAACGAATATCAAAAAGAGATTACGACCGAAAAACAACTTGGTATACCTCTCTGATAAAACTAAAATTTAAATATCAAGAAAGATGGAAACAAATATACAAATAAAAAATACCGTCAGCTTCTATAACAACGCTGAAGATTCAAAAAGCAAGAGATACATAAGCCTTGACTACGTACTTCTTGAAATGGTGGCAAAAGACGAACAATTAAAACGACAGACTGAAATTGTAAGAAACCAGCCTGACGAAGATATGTTCAAGGAGGAGAAAAAGAAACTCCCGATGATTGCTCCTTCAGGCATATTCACTTACAGGAACGACAATATTGATAACCTCCGGGAATACTCTAACATCATGGTTCTTGATTTCGATAAATTCCACGACCATGAAGCAGCAAATGAATTCAAGCAAAAACTGGTTCAATATGCCGACCAACTTCATATCTACGCAGTTTGGTTCTCTCCAAGCAACAAAGGACTTAAGGTTGCTATGCTCCATGACAACACAAATCCCGAATACCATTACAACTTGTTCATGCAGGTCAGGTTCAAGTTATATCCCAACACGGAACAATTTGACATGAAATGCGGAAACCTTAGCCGTACATGTTTCTTGAGTTACGACCCTGATGTTTGGCTTAATTCTGATAGAAAAAACTTGACGCCTTACCATTTTGTTTACGACCCTCAATACCCGACTTTACCGCCAAGAGATTACAGCTCAAAAGGATATTCAAGCAAGGAGTTCAAGCATACCGAAGAAGAGCTAAGACAGAACAAACTTTTCCAGGCACAATGGAAGGACAAGCAGCTGATTAACTATGCCGATAAGCTTTGGAGAAAAATCTATCCCGATTCATACAAGGACGGAAACAGGCACCAGTCAATACTTTCAAGGGCCAAGTGGTTGTGTCTTTATGGAGTGTTGTTAGATGATGCCGTAAATTATCTCAAGTCTACGTTCGGAAGACATGGAATAGACGAGAAGGATATTGAGGCGATGGCAATAAACAACTACAACTCAAACCGTGACAAATTCGGGAGCAAAAGGAACGAGATATACCAACGAAGGAACAACGGGATTAATTACAACCTGAACCGATGGAATGCTATGATGAATTAAGTCTGACATAAAAGTTCGGTTCAATAAAACTGCGAACCAATCTCCCTGAAAACAAGCCCCCTCCAAACCGTACTGATAAAAAGTGTGGCAAGGAGGGAATATTTTTGTTGTTTTGTTTTTATATGTTCAGTTGGGTAATGGCGAGGATAACATAAGAGCTTGATAATCAATAGATAAATATCGTAAAAGCAAAAGACGGTAAAATGGAAAGTAAGATGTGGCAAATGAAGAGGTAAAAGGTGGTATTTTAGAAGGTGATTGGTGGCTTTTTGTTTTCGATGTAAAATTATATGCTTGGTCAATGAAATCCATTGTGCAAGTCAAAATTACCATTGCCGCTACTTATCTGACGTGAAATAAGTTAAAAAGTCGAATATGTATATCGTATATAAAATATATTCATTATCTTTGTGGCAGGATATAACATTGAAAATATGGAAGCTACGATAAAGAGAAAGAACATAGACCTCCCTATAGACACGATACAAAAACTGTCTGTTATGGCGGTGGCACAAGGAAAAAGCCTGAAAGCATACATTGAACAGGTACTCATATCCAAGGCAAACAGTATTTCTGTAGAAGTAAGGGAAAATCCTTCACCTACAGGAGACTCTTGGTTTGACGACCCCGAAAACATGAAGTCCGTCAATCAAGGTATATCCGAAATGAAATCCGGAGAAGGGAGAGTCTATACCATTGGCGAAATCAAGAAAACTTTAGGAGTATGACTTACAAGCTTGTGTTGACTCCCGAAGCAGAAAAACACCTTAAAGAATGGGGTAAATCGGGCCAGAAGAAAACGCTCCAGAAGATAGCTACCCTTTTTGAGGAACTACAGCTGCACCCAAAAACGGGAACAGGACAAGTAGAACAATTAAGGGGCAACTTGAACGGATTTTGGAGCAGACGCATAGATAAAGGTTCAAGGTTAGTTTATAAAATTGAAGAGGATGTTGTCACGGTAATCGTTATCTCTCTTAAAGGACACTATGGCGATAAATGAGACTCTGAAATATCCGCCGAGCCGTTGATGAACCTCCAGATGAAATACAATATGCTGTCAACAAGAAAAGACATCCTTGTTCATGACAAGGTTGGAAAAGTATTGAAATATGAAACAGGTTGGGAACATGAAACTTTACTCATTGGATGAAGTAAAGGATAAACTTATCGGTAAGGTGGGGACTCCAGAGAGGAACGAATATGAACGCAAAGTGAACGAAGCCATGAACACCGATAAAACTAAGGACTTAGATGTTTTTGACAGCTTCCATACGGACTGGGGTGGTGACGGTTCTCCTGAGGATATAGCCGAAAACCTACGTAAATCAAGAGTGTTTAACCGTGAAATACCAGAGTGGTAGCAAAATTGTGGCAAAAGAATTCTTAAAAATGTAGCACCAATATGTCAAAACATAGAATAACAAAAGTATGGGTTGACGACACTCATGTATATGCAATGACAGAAATAGGACTTACGGCAAAATCCGAGTGCAACAGGCCTACCACGTCACCCGTTGCAGCTTTGATGCCCTTGTTGATTGCCTCGTACATACCGTGGTCTGGTTCACTGATTATTTTTGAAATGCGGTTTTCGTATTCATTGATTATCTCCACGGATGATTCCGTCGATGTTGAAACTTTCATATATTTTCATGACTTTTGTCAAACCATTTATTCAAAGTAAACTTTATAATTTGTGCATTACCACGTTTAAGAGGCTTAAAATTACAATTTTGGCTTTCTCAATAGCTGACGGTAAATCCTTAATATCGTATACACCGATTATACACCCAAGAGAATCAAGTTTCCTTACAACCTGTTCTTGGTCATGGATATGTTCAAGTCCTTCTATACGTGGTACGGCTACAATACGATACCCTTTGTCTATAGCTTCTTGCATGGCTCCCCAACCACCTTGCATAACAATAATATCGGCTTCTTCCATATAGCGTGACATCTTCTCTTTTGAACAAAAATCAAAAGATTGTGCCGTTCGACAGTCATAAGTTGAAACACCTTTTTGAACTATAACTATTTCATTTTTATGACTTGACGCATAATCATCAGCAGCCTTGACTAACCTGTCAAACGGCTGAAAATGTGTACCTACTGTTACAAATATCATAAAACGCCTATATATTTTGAATTAGGAAAAATTTTCTGCAGTTCTGGCCATTGCACTAAAAACAAGTCACTTAATGGGTAAGCCCTATAAGGTACACGTGATGGCTTAGTGACATTAGCGGCAGAACATAAAAATATAACTTTGCAATGAAATAGTTTTTTCCCGAAGTATATTGTGGGAAAAGAAACACCAGCACCAGACGAGATTATGACATCCGGACGTTCTTTCAATAAAATCCATAATGATTCCACACTATTGACAAACCATGTCCATTTCTTTAAAGTGGCATTATGTATTGTATAATATTTAACTGATTCCAGGAACTTTGATAAATGCTTGTTGGGGTAAGTTACCCAATAAATATCATACTCGGATGATGGTATGGATTTCATTGCCAATCTTAATTGCTCAAAATGTCCTCCAGCACTACAAGTAAGGCAAATTTTCGGTTTCCTCATTGTTTCAATAATTTTATATATATGTTCTCTAATTGCATCATGACGTACTCGGGTAAATAAGTTTCAACAATTTTTAGACTCATTTCTCCTTCTTTCATCAGCAATTCATGATTGTCTACATATTTTTTCATTGCCGAACATATTTCGCCATCATTACCGGGAGTGACTAACGTTCCATTATCTTTTACAACTTCAGGAATACCACCGACCGGCGTTGAAATAATAGGCAAACCATAGCTCATGGCCTCTAAAATAGAGATGGGCAAACCTTCATTGAAAGAAGGCAATATGAATACATCCGCCCAATTAAGCAAATTGATTTTTTTATCGCCGCCAACCCAGCCTTCAAACTTGACAATATCATTAAGCCCATTTTTTTGTATTGAATCTAAAAGTTGTTGTTCATTCCTGTTACCGCCTATACGAAGTTCTATTTTCCCAACAAAACGGTCGTGATCTTTTGCCAGTCCTCGCAATATGTCAAATACGCCTTTTCTCTTACCAATCTCACCTAAGAAAAGAAAATGTACCTTTCCGTCCTTGCTTTTCATTTCAGGTCGAATGGTTGGATAATCGGTAATGTTATGGAGAACAGTCATCCTTTCTTCAGCAATACCAATGGACTTAAACCACTGCTTCCATGACTCGGACAATACAATTAAGACATCAGCTTGTCGTAACGTGTTGATTATCCATTCTTTCTTCTCTTCCGACGCTTCATTATAAAAAAATCTTTGAAACGGCTCGAATGGCAATGCATTATTACTTTTTTCCCAAAATGCTTGCCCAATTTTAACAACTTTTCCTTTCGCCAAAATGAACCGTCTGCAGCAAAATGAAGATGAACGATTTTTATTTTTTTATCGTAAAATAATCTTAATGCTATCCTGGAATACGAATAACCGAACCACCAAGACCTAACCATGACATTTCCCAATTTCCATGTTGGATAATACTGCAACCTTTCAATATACTCGCTCCAATATTGAACGACGGCAGAAATTCCTCCTGGATGATGGTGCCTGTAATAGTTACCTGCCATAAGCACGTGTTGGCTTATGGATTTCTGAATTAATATCTTTTTCATGATATAAGGATTAACTCAATGAATTCTTAAGGTACTTAATGCTTTCTTCCCTTAGCTTTGCTAAGTTATCATCAATGACGTTCCAATTAATAGCCTCATCTATTTTTGTAATATCACCGTTAAATACATGACTTCGACTAATACCTAATGTGTTAAACAAAGAGTCTATGCGACTGTTACGTCCTATTTTACTATTCACCGCAAAGCGATAAAACGTCATAAACTTACGATGGAACTGTATACTGAAAGCGGAACAATGGAAAGAGTCCGTACATACGTATTCTGCATTACTGATGTATTTGACAAAATCATTCGGGTCAACATCGTAAGGGGCTTCATCGCCAAACGTTTCATCAGTTTCCACATATTCATCCATATGTTTGAGAGTTATTATTTTATAGCCGGTCTTCCGTTTCAATTCATTAGCCGCTTTACGCGCTTCTGGATTTGGCCCCAAAAAATAACAAAATATGTATGGCTTTTTCTCGTCAACGGCTGAATTTTTTATTTCTTCCAACCATTCATTCGAATCGAGAAGCAATGTAGGGTCAACCACAACTGTTGCCTGTTTATGTGAAAGGCTCTCAACAATTTCCTTACCTTTATCCTCCCTGACACTTATCTTGTAAAACCTGTCTAAATATCTTCCTGTGGCCTCCCTTTGGAATGACGGAATTTCACTTACACCAAAACTGCTGGCATATGCCACTTTCCTGATACTATCGTCAACAAACAGCAAGTTGAAGAATTTATTTGGTAGACTTAATGGCGACCACACTTGGTCTGACCCAACAACTACTACGTCATAATTCCTTGAACCCTGTTGTAATTCTTCAAATCCGATATAATTATTAAACTTAGGATATAATTTCTCGGATTTGTATCTTTCAACAGCTTCTATCCGTTTTTGTATATTCTTGTTATAGATGGAATTCGTTTTTTTATATTTTTCATTTTTTGACGGAAGTATTAATCTTTTAAACTCTCCACAGCGTACTGCATTTACAACATAACGTATTTTATCGGCAAAAGATAACCTCTTGATATAATTGATAACTTCAACGTCATATCCAAGTTGTTCTATTTTCTTCAAAAGTGCATAACCTACAAGTGATGTTCCATAATTAGTGTGATTTTTTTTGTAGGCTATGACACAACCTATTTTTTTCATTGACTAATCTTTATTTCAGTTTACTTGTGTCTTTTTTTAGCAATGAGATTAACCACCAAAGCGATTTATGTGTTCCGATAAATTGTTGCAATCTATTTTGGAGATAATCAATTGATGTTTTGAATGTCGGATTTTTTAGGTAGTCAACATCGTAATGCGGCACGACACGTCCTATTTTCCTGTTCAAATTAATAAACTCACCATTGCGGCCTTTCTTCTTGTAAGCCATTTTCTGAGATGAGTTAAGCGTATCAACATTTATTTCATCCAATGTTATACAGCCTTCATTCTTTGCCTCCAACAACAAATCAAGCCACTGCTTTTTTCGCACTACAAGTGAATTAATACCGATTTTATCATTTATATATGGCTCAATATGAATGTCACCGAAGCAAATGTCACCCAATTCACCATAATGGTCAATACAGAACAAACATCTACGGGGAATGAAAAAACTTCTTAATGGGTGATAATAACTTTGGTATCTTTCTTTATATGACTTGCCATATTTTGTTTTTGCTACAAGTGAACCAAGGCAACCTTCGTCACGATAGGCAAAATATGTCAAATCATTCTTTGTTATATGGCGTTCTTTGAAAACATAATCAGTAAGATTAAAGGTTCTTCCTGACGAACAATATATAGCAAAATATCCGATAACCCTTTCACGAAATTTTCTGTCAATTGCTTCCAACTTACGAAAGCCCTCAATATGGCATGGCAATCCAACAATTATATATCTGTTGCCTTTTGCAGCCTTGACATCTCTAACCGCATTATGAAGTGAAACTGGAGCATATTTACTGCTTTTGGCCGCTAATATTTCATCCGCCGTTGTCGCTATATAAGATTTTACCAGAAGCTCATTTTGAGGGTCAAAAGCCGTTACAACTGCACCGTCTATGTATTTCTTTTCAAGCAAAAAGATAAGGAACTGACTTACCATGCCACCTGAAGCACAATGGAAACGTATGTCATCGTTATTGCTATGCCCAGTAAAACATTTCAAGTATCGGCCAACCATTTTATCGGTCTTTGTACCTTCATCTGAAAATTGTTCACAGGCAATTCGTGTCAAATCCACTCCTAAGCCAGGACACACATCAGAACACCTATGGCAACCTTTATCATTCTTGCACAAGCCTTTATCAATTTGTGGAATGAAACGTCCTTTTTTTACAATTGTGATTATCGCATTAGATGGGCAAGCACCTTCGCAAATTCCACAACCGGTACAAAGGTCACAATATATTGTATAATTAATATTTTGTCCCATTTGAGTTCATTATCATGTTAAATCCATTATCGTATAAATTTAAAATTTTATCTAAAGCGAGCTCATTTTTTACATAATTATTAAGGTTGGAACATATAAATTGATAATCAAATTTATTTTCTATAATATTCTGCATTACTAAAGCAAGACTTTGTGGGTTACGATTTTCAAAAATGAAACCATTTACTCCATCTTGAATATATTCATTAAAACCAGGATGATTTGATGCTATTACGGGAATATTGTAATAATAAGATATAAGTAATGGACCCGATTGTGTTACATCTTTATATGGGAGTATTAAATAATCAGAAGTAGAAAAAATACCAGGTATTTCAATATTTTCAATTCTTCTGATGCATAATTCAAAGCAATCCATCGAGTCTATCATTTTCTCATAAAATTTCCAGTTATAACATCCACCATAAATTTTAACAATAAAACGTCCTGAATATTTCTGACACAACATATTAGTTGCTTTTATTAAATATTCTAAACCTTTTCTTTCTTGTATTTTCCCGAAAAATAAGAAATGAACTTTTCCATCATTATGTTTTTTCTTGTTTGACTCACCAAAGCCTTTTAAGGTCAATGGTGCATAGAATGCATTTTTCTTATATTTTTGATTAAACAATTCAAGCTGAGTTTTTGAAAATAGATGAAAGTTTTGGTATTTTGAAAAAACAAATTTTTTATAATATGTAATAAATGTTCTATTTTTAATTTCAACATGATCTATAAAATCATGACAAGCATAAATGATTTTTTTCTTTATCTATTCTCAATAAATAAAAAATGAAAAACATATAAGGTAAACCTAAAAAATCAATATATATTAAGTCATAATTGCCTGCTTTTATTTTTAAAGATAATTTCACATAATAGATTAAAGACTTTAAGGAACTTAATTTAGGCCAATTTACCGATATACCTTTTATATCGTTACTTTTTAATATAGAATCAATATCTTTTTTTTTGAAAAAAGATTTCCTTTGTATAACAACAAACCAATTTATTTCATATCTTTTACAAAAAGCTGGAACAATATGTTCATCAACATCAAAAAAACTTGACCCTGTTAGCCAAAAAAAATTTTCTTCATAATAATATTATTTAGCAAAAAAATTACTATACTCAGATTCTATGTATGTATTCATTTTTTCGATATATAATCTATTTTTCTCTTTCACTCTTTTAATTTCATCAATACCATAATCATAAGACCAAAATAAATCTAATGCATTAATCCATTCATTTGCATTTGTCGAAGCAAATATAGGGGCTATTTCTGGTTGATATATGCCAATTAAACTATGTGGATGGGCCATAACTATTTTATCATAACTAATACCTTCAAAAGTTTTGATTTTCAATCCTGTACCCTGATATGTAGGATTAATTACGATATCTGCAGTTTCATAAAAAAGTCTTGCATCATCAACATAACCAATAAGTTCTATATTATGCGAGTTTTTCAAATGATTAAGTAATTTACAAATACCGCCTCCGATTCTTAATTTAACATTAGGATAAACTTTTACTATTTCAGGAAATATTACGGATAAAAACCAATTCAATCCATCAATATTGAATTGATTTGGACCAGATAAAAATAATAATTCTTTATTCCCCACGATTTTACTATTATAATATTCATAAACACTGAATACATTATAAATTCTACTTTGTGGAGATAATTTACTGAAATATATACCCTCTTCTGTATTTAGAGCAAAAATATGTGGACTTCGTTGCAAGGCCTTTGCTTCTTGATCTGCAGATGTCCCCATCCAAGTTTTCTTTTGATTTAACAGTAAATTTTTATAACTGAAATAATCATGAGTTACCAAACCTTTTAATGAAATATTAGTTTTTATAAGGAGTTGCGATAGTGTATAATAATTTACAATACAGCAGTCGAATTTTAATTTTTTATTTAGTAAGTCAACATATTTAGTCAGCCCATGTGGATATTCATCATCGCAATGCTTATATCCATGATTAAACAAATTTCGATACTTACCAATAATATTAAACCTTATTTTTTCCAGTAATCCAACATTGTAACTGTAAAAGTTATCTTTCCAATACTCTTTCATATGATTTATACAATCTTCATTATTGGCATTGGTTGCCCTTAAAGCATTTTCCATAATATATAAAAAATACACGTCATGTCCCATTCGTTTAAACAGTTCTACTTGGTTTAAGATAAAACGACGGTTTCCTGCTGTTGTCGGATGAGTCGGACATTTTGCAACGATTAATACACGGGCCATAATTTTCTAATTTTATTTTCTTCGTAATACGGCGCATTCTATATTTTTAGAATACTCCATTATCGTATGTTTTTTCGCAAACCTTTTCATATTATTCGCATAAAAAGCATAATTATTTAGCGCCTCTAACAATTCTGTACTAAAATCATCTTTTAAGGGATTATACAAGACCCCCAATTTATTCTCTGCTATTTCATCAGAAAAAGCCGCATTATACGGTGCAACAACAGGCATACCCAAAGCAATGGCATCTAAATAACTCGTAATTCCTATAGGCCCGATAATACTGTCAGCTTTCTCTAATGGAATGACCATCACTTTTGCGTGGATAAGAATAGACAACATTTTTTTATCATCAGGAATATCTTGAAAACAAAGTTTTATATTGCCGTCATTTTTATATTGCTCAGGGATATGTTTGCTATCGGTAACAACCAAGCCCGTACATTGCCTTAATTTGGTCACGCTTAAAATAAATTTGTTATGATCCCTTGCTGTTTTCCCGTTATCAATAAAGTCAATAATTTTACTTTTGTCGTTTTCTTTATTATATTTTGCGGAGTAAAAATCGACATCTGGATACCATTGATTGAAAAACATAATCCTCTTATCGGTCACATACTTTCGAGCTTCATTTAATAGCTTTTCTGTAAAAAAAATATAGAGATGTCAGATTTAGCGTATTGCATTATTTTCTTAAAAGGTGGGTGATGAAAAATTGTCACCAAACGGGGCTTTAATAAATGATATTTGTTGAATACGCCTAAATATTTTGACACGACACAAAGGGAGTCAAAAATCAATTCATATTTAAATGACATGATATAAACTTTCAAAACTTCTTTTAAAGTCCGGTGTTGAATACATACAAATTTGATTTTACCCCCCCCGATACTACTTTTTAAGACTGCAGTATCATCCGTTTCAAAATAGTCTATAAGTTCATAAAAACCAAACAGATGATGACTGGGTTGCTCCCCTCCTTTTATTTTAAGCCAAGAAGCATAATTAATTATGAAAAGTATCTTCATATTTTCAAATAATATTGTAATCAAAAATTGTTCTATATGGAACGTTTACTTCCTCAAAATAGAAGCCATCACAATATCCATAAATTTTATATACATAATAAATAATAAAAAACAAGATAGCTAATCTTCCAAATTTCTTTTCTTTATTTGAAATATAAAAATATAGAGTGTGGATTAATAATAAAGCCTGTGCCGGAAACAATAATCCTGCAAGTCGAGTAAATTCGCCCATGCCTTGCGAAAATACAAGTTGTATTCCTATATAAACAAGGAACATGTTTAAGAGCCCATTATAAAACTCGTTTTTCTCTAAAAGTCTTTTTTTTTTTCTAACGTATAGATAATTCAACAAGAAAAACAGATTCAACAAAAGCGTAGAAATTCCTCTGGCTTCATGGTCACCAACATCTCGTTGTGTATAATGGTACATAACATCACCGACACTTCCTCCCATTGCAAGGGATAAAGATGTAAAATAGTTTTGGAAAACGTATGTTAATGATGAAAAAGACAACAATATGATAATTGCTATATAAGATTTTAATTTCACCTTACCAATCCAATATAATGGTAACATTATCAAGCACTGATTGTGAATCAATGAAGCACAGGCAATAATCACCATGTATTTTACAATATCCCGTTCCTTAAAATAACGATAAGCCAAATACACAAACCCCATACTTAAGCCAGCTCGGACAGCAAAATAGTTTGAAGACATTATCATTAATAGTGAAAAAAGAAGAATTGGATATTTGGGACAAAAATAAGTGCAAAATTTATAATAACTAAATTGAATGAATGCAATGATTATAATATTATAGAAATAGAATTTACCCACTAATGTCTTTATAGAAATATTAACAAGCATAAAACCTGGTTCCATTTTTCCTATCACCAGACCTATAATAATTAAAAACATTATCCCAATTTGCGCTTTTAAATATTTCATAATAACTATCAAAATCACCCCCTGTATTCCATCTTAAACCTCCAAACAAAGTAAAAAATACGCACCAAATTATTATGATGTTTCTTTTTGTTCTAAAGTTTATATTAATAAAATCCAGAAAACAACAGCTAAATAGCAGTATAAAAATAGTATAGTATATCTCCATTTAGTTAAACACCTAAAATTTATTTATCCAAAATTATAGTTTTAAAAAAGCACATTCTCTTTTCTCGAAATGTAGAATTATTGAAAATAAAGAACGAAACTAATAATAAATATAAATATGTTGTATGTAATGTAAAATGTAATCAGTTTACATTGTGCCAACAAAAAACCTCTAATGCCAATTTTAGGATTATTACTAATATTTTTATTATTAGAAAGTACTAGAATTAATGAATATATCATCAACCTCTCATTATGTCAGTTAAAAATTTGATGACGATTATGCCTCATTTTTTATTTACATCATATCTTATTTAATATCCGACTATTTTTTACGAAAGTGCTTCATGTAAATATCTTTGTGAAAGTATTCTCCATTCATATAGTTTTTTGTTTGTCTTTTCCCAATCTATTTTCCCTATATTACTATCTATACCTAACATTTTAAGTAATGATTCAACACGAGAATTTCCTCTTCTTTTATTTCCAACGAAAAAAAATGACTTATTAAAGAGAATAGAAAACAATACACCATGATAAGAGTCTGTGACAACAAAATCACAGGTTAATATATTATTCAACCATTGTTCTATAGATATCTTATCTGTATCAGTGAGGCTCACAATAACACTATTCTTATTTAATAATCTTTCATATTGCTCTATCAATATCCTTTTCTCTTCATCCATGTCAAGTATATAACAAAAAATTTTTTCTTTCAAGCTATTGGATACATTAGCTTTTGTTATTAAAAACTTGTAATCAGCAATACTTAATAATAAAGTTGGATCCAATGTCCATATCGGTTTGGGGGCTATCCAGCCATAAGATTTCAAAAGTTCGAAAGACGAATTCTCTCTTACAGAAATAGCATTGAACTTTGCATACAAAGGAGTTAGCTTATGAATCAAGTCCTCAGCATATACTTTATTCGAACCAAATGAAACAGCATAAGCAATTCTTTTTACATCTTCATTTTGAACAAACTTGAGGAAATAATTATCTAACCCAATATTTTTCGTCATATCTTCGCGCCATACTTGATCAGAACCGACGATATACGCATCATAATGTCCTTTACATATTTTTTTAAGTTCCGTAACAGTATGTATTTCTGTCGTATGCGGTATGTATTTATTATAAAATTCTAAAGCCAATGCGTTCTTTTTCAAAGACTCTAACAACGCATATTTTTCAATAAACAAAGGGCTATCATTACCGTAAATATTCTTTATAATTCGCTTTGTATAACTAAATGGCTTTTTAAACCATGGCAGTTTATAATTTCTAACTATATTTAGATGTTCAACTTGATGCCCCATTTTTTGAAGAACAGAAATAAGGGCATAACGTTGTAGATTCCCTCCATAGTTATTATCAAAAGGGAGATTAAGTACCGCAATCTTCATTCTTAATTATCTCCTTTAACTATATTGATGTCATTTTTAATTGGTAAAATTCCTTTTAAACTGTTTCTTTGCAGATTTATCAGCTATACAATTTATTATTCGGATCTTCTTTAGATATTTCGATTTAATCCGCCATAATAACTTTATTTCAGCGTCCATCCACCGTCAATGGGAACAATCTCACCAACAATGTTCGAGCCTAAGTCGGAGGAAAGGTAAAGAATCATTCCGGCAACTTCTTCAACGAGGGTGTACCTGCCGGTCAGGTGCGACGGCATATAGGCGTTGTCTTCCACATTTTTGCCCCTTACACCAGAATGGATGTTCGTTACCACGTTTCCCGGAGCAACGCCGTTGACTATTATTCCGTGTCTTGCAAGCTCCTTGGCCAGGCCTTTCGTTATGCAGACGGCTCCCCATTTTGAGATTGAATAAGGGTCAAAGCCTGACTTTATTCCAGCTATAGAACATACATTTACAACCCTGCCGCATATATTGTTTTCCAAGAAATATTTTCCTTCTGCCTGGCACATAAAAAACAAGCCTTTTGTGTTTGTCGTCATTACATTATCAAAAGTAAACTCGTCGTATTTGTCCCAAGCATTAACAGCATAAACACCGGCATTATTGACAAAGATGTCTATTTTACCTAATTGTGTTACGCCTTTTCCTGCATTTTCTGCGGTATTGATTTTATGTCTGATACATCCCAAACAATAGTATGAAGTTTGTCGGAACTGAGTTTTTCCTTTGCTTCTTTCAAGGCAGATTCATGCCTTCCCGTGATAATTACCTCTGCACCTTCGGCCAAATATTCTCTTGCGATCTCGAAACCGATGCCACTGCTGCCGCCTGTAACCAGTACGCATTTACCTTCAAATCTCTTGCCGGGCGATACTTTGTCGAATTGTATCAATACAACGCCGCCGCTTTTTATATACTTCAATAAGTTTTTTGTGTAGCGTTTAATTCTGCCTATCATATTTTTGTTAGTTTTTCAATGTTCTTACTGGATTTTCAAATTTAGAACTACCTGATATTCAATATATTTACAATTTGCCGTAAATCAGACTTTAAAAGGCGGCTTTTTAGAACGCAATCCATGCCCTTTTGGAGTGCAAAATACGTCCTTTTAGAATTTGAACATAGTCAAGCAGTAATACAATTTACCGTCTGCAACCTTCATTTTTCGTTATAGTCTGCATTAAATGCATTCTCTTCAATGAAGGCTTTGGTAAACTTGCGTGCCCCTGTACGGTTCATGAAGAATGAATTTATGTAGTATGCGGTATCCTGAAATCTTGCATCCCTCATATAGTCCGCCAATATAATATCACTATCTCCGACGGCTTCCTTCACGTATTGGGTCATCTGCCTCTCAACATAGTCTGACGAGAAATAGTCCCCTAACTGCCTTGTCAACGGTAAATAGGCAAAAACTATACGCAATCCGTTTTGCTTGCAGTACTCTATTGCCTCCTTCAATACACTTATGTTATACTTTACGGCTTTCCTGTTGGTTTCAGACAGAGGTACCATGTTCTCAATATCTATATTGAACTCAGGATTCCAGCAACCATGTATCCACCATGAGGCATCTTTTTCTATCTCCTTAATGCCCATAGGGTTAAAGTCCAAGGCCAGTCTTGTATCCGTTTTAGTATCCTTAAGCAGGCGTTTAAGCCTTTTCGGATGAAATATCAGCGGATACTTATATTCAGTTATATATTGCCTTTTGCTGTAATCGGGAAACTCGTCACGGTCAAGAAGCCTGTAATATTTAACAAATTCCGACTTGTTTTTAAACTTGTCCAAGAAAAAATTTCCGGGACATACCGGCCAAATAACTGCTGCTCCGTGCTTGAGTTTGTAGGCAAACTTCTTCAGGATGATTAAATCGTATTCAAACGTTTCGGAGCCTATTGCCCAGTTCATGCAAGCGCAATCCTTTATTTCCGAAAAATCAAACGCGAACTTCGGTGCGTTGCTGCCTAATACAATAACGTCAAGCGATTGGTCTTTGATAGTTACCAATTTCTTGAACTTGGCAATGTCAACGAATTGGTTACGGTATGCATTGGTACGCTTGTATAAACAGTTCAAGACAACCAAGACGATTAAAACTATAACGACAAACAGTAAAACTTCAAGGTATATCATGACTTGTTGCTTTTCTTTATGATGTTTTTTACTTTATTCATGACGGCTTCCCTCATGTGTGTCGTCATTCCGAAACGGAAAATCAAGAGACCTCCCCATACGGCTGAAACCATCATGTTTAAGATGAACCTCAACCAACCTTGCTCCATTTCAGAACAAATAAAGAATAACGGTGCAAACATAATTATACCCATCGGGATAATTACGCCATAAGAGCGCCTATAAAAGACACGGCGGGATAAACCTACGTATCTCTTCAGAAGGCTCAAGTCTATAAACGTTTCGGCTAACCATGGCAATAATGTTACGACCATAACCGTATGTAAAGACACACCCAACTTGAACAATAAATATGACAATGGAAGTGAAAGCAGCAGTACACTTCCGGCAAGCAGGTTGGGAAGTTTCATCTTGCCTGTTGCATGTACACCCATCACCACTGCCCTTGTCATTGAAGTAATCAATGTCTGCAAAAGGATGATTCTTGTCAGGAATACGGTTTCTTCAGGATACTTACCGAGCCATATGCCCAGGACAAACGGAAGCTCCACCATTAACGGCACGATTATATAAAGTACCATCAGGCCAGAAAACCTTGCGTTGTTGTATATAAGATGGTTCATCTCGTCCGTTTCTCCCTTGGCGTAATACTTTACTATCTGCGGGTTAACTGCCGTCTGGAAATTGTTTACGAACTGTGACGCAACACCGTTCACCTGGTTGGATATTCCTCGTGCGGCGTTCAAGACTGGACCATAGAAAACATTGAGCAGCATATTGAAACCTTGGTTGTTAAAAAGCGATGCAGTACACCCAAATATGTTCCAGCCAGAGAAGCCAAGGATGTTTTTTGCCAACGGCTTGTCAAAGCACAGCTTGAACCTGCACTCCTTGTATTTCTTGATGCAATACAGCCTATAAAACGTCATGTCGCAGAGTTGTACCAATGCTAATAACACGGCATAGACTTTTAGTCTGTCATAGTCGGTAATTACCAAGGCGTATGCCACCCCGAGTTTTGCCACTGCGTCGAAGATGCTCATGTAGGCGTAAACGCCCATATCCTCGTGGGCTATTATGGAGGCCATGTACGGCACTTGGGTTATGTTCAGGACTACGATTATTACGGAACAGTAAAACACCCAATATGCAGCCTCCATCCTTTCCCCGGGTATAACCAACCGTCCGTCAAGGAAATACAGGCCACCGACAAGGATAGCCAGTCCTATAATGACGGAAAGCAAAAAATGGATTACCAGCGTGGTAGAGAATGTCACGCTCAACTTCCGCTTGTCCCCTTCGCCTAACGCAAATGTTATGAACCGCTGCGTACCGGAGGCCAGTGTGCCGTTAAGGAAAGTGAACATCGACACCATACCGGCAACTACGTTGTTTATACCGAAATCTACCACGCCAAGCTTCTCGAGTACAATCCTCGATGTATATAGGGCCACGGCAAGCGTGATAAACATCCTGACGTACAGGAGTGCCGTATTCCGGGCTATGCGCCTGTTGTTTTGGGCGACGTTCTCCATTTACTTCCAATATATTTCCTGGTTTATGACCTTGGCAGGAACGCCTCCAACGGCTGTATGTGGCGCAACGTCCTTTGTAACAACCGCACCTGCCGCAATGATAGCCCCGTCGCCAACAGTCACGCCTTTCAATATTTGTGCTCCCTGGCCAATCCAGACATGATTGCCGATTTTTATCGACTCTGAAATATTATAGCCGTCTTTTATAATCGTATGGCCGTCGTATGAGCGTATTACAACGTCACGGCCTATAGCGCAATCCTTGCCTATCTCTATGGTCGAACCGCAGGTTATCTGGACGTTCTCGTTGATGAAGCCTCCGTGAAGAATCAAGTGGCCGCCTTTTATCACACGGATATATGAGCCAGCGAACATCTTGAACGTATCGTTGACAGTCATACTTGCACCTTTCTCGAGCAATAGCCTCGTTTCCTTGCGTGAGCCTTTGACTTGCGTTATGCCCATGACAAGCTTACCATGAAGCGAAAGTTTGGAGTTGTCGTCAAGTTCTATCACCACATGCTTCGTCAACGACAGCGGTATTTTTCTGAAACGCTCTACTTTGCTGCATACGAAATTATAATACACGGTGTTCTTCCATGCCTTGAATGACAGGCCAAGACTCGTCACCAACCTGTAGACTTTCTTGACTCCGTGGAATACCCGACGGACTTTCTTCTTCATTCTGTTGGAGAATGTAGGAATGGGGAAAAACTTTGCGGCCACCTTGTCGAACGGCATTTCATCCAACGCCTTGAAAAACTCATCCCTATTCATTGCTGCTGGTTTCAGGGAAGAATCCATTGCGGGGTTGCCTTTCCTTGCATTTTCCATGGTAAACTCTTTCCAGACAAGTTGGCTCTTTGCCGCATTGAACAACTCCATGCCTTTATCCGAGTTGACCATTACCAATGAAGTCCCCTTGTCTTGGTCCATTGAAGGGTTTATTTTCTCTATTCCCACAAAAGTCTGCGAGCGTTATGTCCGATTTCTGTGGGAAGCCCTTGAATTGGCATTCATAGCATGACGGACGGGAAAAGTTGCCGCATTGCAGGTAGCCGATGAAGAACAGGTCGTGCCATCTGTCTTCACAATATTGTTTGCCGTTCTCGAAGTCGACACGCATTGAAAAATTGTGCCAGCCCCATTTCTTATTCTTAAACTTTATTCCGGTAGCCCTTGAACCATATCGTTTCTCAAGCATATCCATGTACTTCAGGAACACCTTAGGCGAATTTACTCCACGGCAGATGAAATCACAGGTCGTAAGGCTGGGATAGTCCTTGCCGAGAAAATTATACAAGGCGTGTACTTGGCACGGCGTTCCGCAATAAAAAACTTTTTCACCTTTTCTTAGCAAGGACTTTATTTCCTTGTATTGCCCGAGCATGGAGCTTTGCAGGTACTTTGAGCTGCGTATCTCTGGCAACAGTTCTTTATCGGGTGAAACAATATGTGAAACTGTATGGTCGTCATTGTAAACTGCACCTCCGACGTAAGCCCCTTCACCATACATGACATTTGCCAATGCCGAATGTAATCCACCTGATGTGCTGTCAAGTCTTACGGCCTCGTCCTTATTATATGCAGCAAATACCCTCGGAACAGAATACCTTTCTTGTCTAGACTTATTGATTATCGGACACACTTTTTCGCAGAGTCCGCAGGCCACACATTTTGTTTTGTCTACGACAGGATACCAGAAACCTTCGTTGTCAGTCCTGAACGTTATGGCATTATGGGCACATACGTCGCCACAAGCATTGCAGCCGCAACAATCAATCTTGTTCTTAATGGAAATCATTTATAATAAATGACGATAATTTTAAATTGGATTTAATCCCTTCTGAATATATCTCTCGTATAAACCTTGTCTTTCACATCATCCAGACAAGAATCGTATCTGTTTGCAATGATAGCATGACTTTGTTGCTTGAATGTATCGAGATTGTTCACCACCTTGCTGCCGACCTTTGCCTTGATACGTTTCATTACGCCTTGAATTGATGATTGGCGGAAGTTGTCCGAGTTTGATTTCATTGTCAAACGGTAAACTCCGATGACACACTTCTTTTCCTCTGATGGGTTAAAATCTCCACGGTTGTAATAGTCATAGTAACCTGCTTTGTGAAGAACACGGTCTGCGATAAAGTCCTTCCTCGTCCTGTTACTTTCCACTATTGCCTGAATTAAGTTTTCCGGTACATCTGCATAGTTGGCAAGAAGCTGTTTCGTGTCTTTAGGCAGACAATAACCGCCATAACCAAAGCTTGGGTTGTTGTAGTGTGTTCCGATGCGTGGGTCAAGACAAACGCCGTTGATTATCGCCTGTGTATCGAGTCCCTTCATTTCGGCGTAGGTATCAAGCTCGTTAAAGTAGGAAACACGGAGAGCAAGGTAGGTGTTGGCAAAAAGTTTCACTGCTTCCGCTTCAGTAGTTCCCATGAATAAAGTATCAATATTCTCCTTTATTGCCCCTTCCTTTAACAATGCGGCAAATTCATGGGCTACCTTATCCAACCGTTCATCACCTTCTGGACGACCAACTATTATTCTACTTGGGTAAAGGTTGTCATACAGAGCCTTACTTTCACGTAGGAATTCGGGTGAGAAAATGATATTGTCGGTATTCCATCTTCTTCCTTACCATTTCCGTATAGCCGACAGGAATAGTGCTTTTGATAACCATTATAGCATTGGGATTGACGCTCTTCACCAACTCGATTACCTCCTCAACGTGGCTCGTATCAAAGTAGTTCTTCACCGGGTCGTAATTTGTCGGTGCTGCAATGACAACGAAATCAGCGTCTGAATATGCTTTTGCACCGTCCGTTGTTGCGGTCAGATTCAACTCCTTTTCGGCTAAGTATTTCTCGATGTAGTCATCCTGTATTGGTGACTTCCATTGGTTAATCAAGTCAACTTTTTCGGGAATTACGTCTACTGCAGTTACATGATGGTGCTGGCTTAATAGGGTCGCTATACTTAGACCTACATAACCAGTTCCAGCTACTGCAATTTTTATATCATTATCCATAGTTTCTTAGTTGTTATTTATAGAACATTCATAAACAATCACACGCTCAATATGATATACATCCTTAAATTCATTTATTCTACTATATAAGTCATATTTGTCAATAAAGTTTTGAAGGTCGTAATCTGTCAAATAACTTTTAGTCGAATTTATAGTAAGTGTCGTTCCTCTTTGTAAAATATATTCACTCTCATCAACGCCTTCATCCATCAAACTATTAACATCAATCACAGATGTTCTAGCTGGAGCATTAATTATAAAACAGCATAAATTGTGGCTGGAAAAATGTGCAATTAAAGAATCCAAGTCATCAGAACATGACATATAGCCAGAATCGTTGTAAGAATTGTCTTCAATTGTAACGTAATCATTGGGCAACAATCTGTACAATGTCTTTGGTTCCCCAAGTGTGGCAAACAAACTGTCCAATACCAGAATTTCATCATTGGGCTCCCTATTCTCCCTTAGGATCTGATTAACCTCAGGATTAGAAGATGATACATATTTACGCAATGCGTTTTCTTGTTGTTTATTCATATCGTTTTAATTAAATATGTTAAGGTTCTTATTTTAGAATATATGTGCCATCTAACATTCTTGGTTAACTCAATTGTACATAAACTAAATTAATATAATAATCCTTCAGCTTATTACGCATAATGTAGAAGAACTAAACGGTAGAATCTGAATTATCATGCTTATTTAACTGCCTGATGACAAACTGAAGTTCATCGTCATATGTATGAATATTTTGAATTTGTCCTTCAACCATTCCTAATTTAGCATAAAATAATGCTTCTTTTGCAAGTCCCATAGAGAAATAGGTTGTCGAAAGATTTGTTATATTGACAATGTTGTGGGAATCGTATAGTAAAACTGTGTTAAAATCATTTAATGCCATCGGCAGCTTCCCTTCTTGCCTATATGCAATGCCCCTTTGCAACACGGACATAATAAAGTCTTTATGAAATGTCATCCCTATTACCTTATTTAACACTTCTTCAGCCTCACTAATCTTGCCTTCATCATATAAAAGTGCGGCTTTGTTTATATTGGCTTGGTAAAAATAAGGCATGATTGATATACAATGGTTCAAGTAATTTAGGCTTTGTTCTTTCCATAATGGCTCTTTCTTTTGCATTGCGAGTCTTGACTTATTGTAATATGCCATAGCCAAATCAGGATTATATGTCAGTGCCCTATCGTAATATTTGTCTGCTTCAGCGAAATTACCTATAGCTGAATATGAATTGGCAAGGTTCATCATCAAATTCTCGTCTTGCGGATATTTCTCCAGCCCTTCTTTGTATATCTCGATACTTTTCTGATAATTTTTGATGGTTACATAATAGTTGCCTAGTGCGAAATAAGGTCCAACCGTTTCACTATCAAGTTTTGCTGCCATTTGATAGTCCTCCAATGCTTTATCAAATCTTGATAATTGCAGGTAAGCATCACCTCTACATATATATACATAGGCATAGTTGATACCTTCCACTCCGCTACTGGTCCTAAGAAAAGATGTGTATTCCAAGACACGCCTTCCCAAATCAGGGATATTTGCGATTCTTGTAAGGGTGTCAGCAAAATTTTGTCTATAGGAGCTTTTATCTATTATTAACCTTATCTGTTCCTCTGCTTTTTTTATAATTTCAGTTTGTGCTTTTTCCGCTTCTAAAGTTACGGCTCTGTGTTTTTCTTCTATACTTGTAAACTTTTCACTGATATCTTGCTTTATTTTATTTAGTTCGTTAATTTTATTATCAATATTCCAAAGTGCAAGTACAGAAAACACTAGAAAGACAATTGTCATAACTGTTCCCCAAAGCGAAATCGCATCTCCAGGCAAAAGTTCTTCTATACGCCAGCCAAAGTTTGTAGTATGTACCCATAATAGCAATTCTATAATTGTCAACATCGATACCAACAAAATAAAGTATCTTAAATATTTCATTGTATTGTAAACGTCCTCTTTAGCTTTTCAGACGGTAGACCTAATAAGATTAATATTCAGATTATGTTTATAACTTGCCTGCACTTATGACAATAAATGATGATGGCATAAGATTTTCATTGTTATGTTTTTGCCTACACTTATCTCCTTAAAGTGCTTTTCTCGTTGCATCAATTCCTTTTTTGAAGTTTGGCTATTTCCTCATCTTTCATCTTGAGCAATTCCTGCAACTTGGGCATAGCCTCGTCCATTCCTGATTCACCACGGCTTATTGATTTTTCTATACTCTCAAGCAGTTCAACCAGTTTTTCAAGTTCGGCTGTTTTACGTTCTTCCTCTTTACGGGCCGCTTCTTCCTCTTCTATACGTTTAGCGAGGTAGTTAACTTCTTTCACCAGCTCTTCCTTGCTCATTCCTTCCAACCGCTTTATATAAGAGTAGGGTATTTTTCGTCATTGGTCGTTTTTTATTTGTACATTATTTGTTTTCATGGCTATTCATTCTACTTCTTTCACTCCGCTCCGATATTTCCCCTAAGAAGTCCAGAAAGTCAAGAATATTCGGCTCGTCAGTATAGAAACCGTTTATGTCTTTCTCGAACTCTCCGTACAAGTCTTGGTGCATGGTGTATCTCTTCCCGAATTTTGTGGTGAAGGACTTATGTTTTGTATCCTCCTTCTCATCTTCATATATGTCATTCCAGAAAACAAAGCTGTCCCACAAATCAAAGGCATCCGTTTCCCACCATACTACAGGGCCATTTATGTATGTTTTCCCGAGGTATGTAACAAGCTGGCCGACAAAACACTGGCCCTCAATCTTCTTTTTGGAAACACGGGTAGGGAATATGACATCAAGTTTGGTATTGTCCTTTTTCATTACCGTAACTGTATATCCGTCATCCTTGCTTTCCAACGGCAGGTAGGAGTCAAGAGGGTGTGGCTTAATTGTTTCCAAGTTTGCTATCACTTCCATTCCGTCTTCATCCATCTTGAAACTATCTGCCAATCTTGAAAGTAATGTACAGCCTTCCTTGTCATGCCAATTGAAAGCCAAATCGGATTCAAGCATTTCCTTAGCCTTGATATTATCACCTCCGGCAAGTTCCAGAAATGCGTCTTTTCTGTATTGTAGGTTGGGGTATATTCTTCTTATTGTCTTATCATGAATGGCGAAATAAAGAGCGACATCCTTCAAGCGTTGGAAATCCCCGGACAAGACATTATCTTTTATCCATAGTTTCAGGCTGCTTTCGGGTGCATCGGCGACGGCTTGGGTAAAGGCATTATAAAGAAGGTTTGTGTCTTTTGTTGATAGATCCAACTTGTCACACCAATAAAACGCCATGTTACCCAAACTTCTGTACATGACTTCATAAGTGCAGCCTATACTTACGGAGGCGGCATCTTCAACAAGCATAACCAATTGTAGCAAGTTCATATATCTGTGAAAATGCGTTATTATTATCAGGCAGTTTTCACCGAGAAATCCTTAACCGCTTTTTTGATTTTGCATCGGAAAGTGATATTTAAAAAGAAAATTCTGTAAAATGCGTATTTCAGGCGTTTTTAGATATATTTTTCCTTTTTTTGTTTTCTGCGTTATTACATATTTTTTCCTTATTTTTGTCCCCAGTTTGTCCCCCAGACCATTAATGAGGGACAAAAAACTGTCCCCCGACAAAGGGAAAATTTAATAACCAATAAAGCAGGAAACAGTCATGGCAAAGAAAACTATCGCACAAAAGGAACCGGTCAAGCTCCGTGAGAAGAAGCTGAGCAATGGAAACATCAGCCTGTATCTTGACATATATAGAAACGGGAAGCGTCACAAAGAATACCTGAAATTATACTTGATAGAAGCAAAAACACCTATCGAGCGGGAACAGAACCGACAGACTTTAGCAACGGCTCAAGCAATTAAATCAAAGCGTTTAATTGAGATTCAAAACGGGGAATATACATTCACTCATCAATTCAAGGAGGATACTCCATTCCTGGAATATTACCGTAACATGGTTAAAGAACGGAATACTCCAGATACAAGAGGCAACTATGGCAACTGGCAAAGTTGCTTGCGTTATCTGGAGCTGTACTGCGATGAGAAAACAACTTTCAGAGATGTTACACCAGAATTTATTTTGGGGTTCAAAGATTTCTTAGAAAGTGTTGAAAAGGACACACACAAACGCAGGGGGCCGCGCAGAGAACGTGATGTGTTTCAAGGTCTGTCTCAAAATTCGAAAGCGTCCTATTTCAGAAAACTTAGCGCCTGTATCAACCATGCTTATGATGAAAGGATTATTGCCGTCAATCCATTACGCGGAATTGAAGGGTTCAAAGATGCAGAGGTCAAGCGTGATTATCTGACATTAGAGGAAGTCAGAAAATTAGCGGAAACGCCGTGCCGCTATCCCGTACTTAAACGTGCGTTCCTCTTTTCCTGCCTGACTGGATTGCGTAAATCCGACATCCAAAAACTCTTGTGGGGAGACGTGCAAAAATTTGGTGAGTTCACAAGAATTATCTTCAAACAGAAAAAGACCGGCGGCCAGGAATATTTGGATATTTCACCTCAAGCGGAAAAATATCTTGGAGAAAGAGGAAATCCAGAAGATCCTGTTTTTACCGGATTCACATACGGCTCCTGGACATCCGTAGAGTTGCAACGATGGAGCATGACTGCAGGAATAAAGAAAAATTTAACATTCCATTGCGGGCGCCATACCTTCGCAGTCCTGATGCTCGACTTGGGCACGGACATCTATACTGTATCAAAACTGCTCGGGCACAAAGAACTTTCCACGACACAAATATATGCCAAGGTTCTTGATAAGAACAAGCAGAACGCAGTATCACTTATTCCGGAAATCGGTTAACAGCATTTGATTTATGACAAGACAAGATTTCGTTATAAAAGTAGCCAAGATAAACAAGATTCTGGGAGAATTAAAATATGGGATAGACATAGACACTATTCTGGATTTTTCTTTTCTTACACCTCAGTTATTAATGTTAGCGGAATGGACGGCAGACATACAGCAATATATAAGCCAAGAGCCATCCCCTTCCCTTGCACGGCAAATTACAAGCATAGGATATACAGACGAAATAAAAAAGTATCTGGCAAAACACAAGGAAGACATAACTCCTACTGCTTGCGTGACACTACTTATTGATTCTATTAAAAGGTTACAGTCATTATTTGAAATATGCAGGCAGTATCAGCGTGAAGAAAAAGGCCAATACAAGGATTTGGTAGAGACGCTGGCCAATGAGCAAGTAGCAACCCTTTTGCAAAGAGCCGTTGATGCCGGACTGTTGGACAATCATTTCCAGCCAACTCCAGATACAAAAACACTACAACTGAGAGTCATTGCATTTGCAGTATCTTCTATATGCAAATTTCCACGAATTTATGTAGATTTCGAGAAACAATGGAGCCATACTACCTCGTATAGAATCAGCACATGCAGTATCCCTAAATACAGGACCAAATTCTACGAATACGCGAAATCCCTTTATCCAGAAGTGGACTTTTCGCCCTTAGAGTCATCGTGTGGGATTGAGACCTTCTATACCCCACAAAGTCCAGAAGATATAACCAAGATGTACAACGAGCTGATAAAATACAAGTATATTGCTCCTGATACAACGCTCGATGTCTTTAATGGGATTTTTGACAAAGCGAAGTTTGTAAAACCTGTCGAATGGATTAAGGAGCAACGCTTGCTGGCATATTTTTTATATTTGGCTTTTGGCAAATGGAACAAGAAGAATTTATGGGTAAAAGGCGGAAAATGTTTTCTAATCAACGGAAAAGCTCCCCATATAGCATGTTTTAAGTCAGGTTACAGCTCGATTAAACGCTTAGGGTGGATGGATAGATTTGACACCAGACTAAAAGCCATCTGTGAAGAATTTAACCATATTGAAGAAACCGCAAAAGAAAAAGTGGAAAATAAAGGGCGGATTATCCACATTGGCAAAGAGGTGTTCTATTCAGACAAAAGCGAAGAAAAGAAACAAGCGGTATTTTCAGGGCTCATCAATGGCGGATATATTTCGCCAACCACTTCAATTGATATATTCATGGGAATTTTTGATGAAACGGTATTTACCCGGCCTGTATTATGGATAAAAAGTCAGGTATCACTCATGTACTTCGTTTATTTGTCATTCAGAGCAGATAATCCTTTTGACTTTTGGACAAAATGCGCCAACTGCTTTCAAATTCGAGAAGGCAAGCCCATAAACCGGGAAAGCCTAAGATGCAATTTCCGGTCGATCATAAGTAAAGGGAAACTGGATACCTATGACATAGAATTGAAAAGAATTGCTGATGAGTATAATAGTTGTACAATAAAAAAGGAAGCAACAGCCTCCGATAGAAAGGCTAAAGCATATATTACCTAACATCAAATTCAATCAAGCAATGACAAAGAATTTAACTTTGCTCCTCTCTCTTTTTGAAAAGAGCGATGCGCGGAGCCGGAAAGACTCCTGCGCAAACCGGTGAACAAGGGTTATTCCGGTTGGTCTATCAAGCCCATGAAGTTTATAAAGCTGAAGTCCTAACTCACAGAAAATGTTACAGGCGCTTCATGCTTGACTTTATTCATTCGACGCAATACCACGATGCTACTGACGCTTGGAGCAAGAATGAACATCAGAAGAATTATTGCATTGTTTCAGAGCTATTGGAAAACCATGAAAAGCTGGTATGCCAATACTTCAGTCAGTCCACCTTAGACGAAACCCAAATTAAAAAATTGCTCGATACATTCAATACATCCGAACATCTCCAAACAAAATCCCGGATACAAAGTTTCCAAAACAGCCGTCAATCAGAACAGCCCCCTTTGCCAGATTCCTATGAGCCATTGATTGACAAAGACACAATCGGCCTCATTGTACAGCTTGTCAATGAGGTCGGCCTGTTTATAGAACAACTGGATGTGAACGATGTCATCACCCGATATGAGAGAGCCATGTTAAATCCGGTCACATCGAAAAACAACACACGGTTGGTGTTGCTACTTGACAAACTCGCCATGCACGACATCATACCGTATGACTGGCAATCGGTCATTGCCAAAAAGCAGCTTGTCAGAAGTTCTTCCGGTAAGAAATTTCTCAATCAGCATGACCTATCCTCTACCCTTAACAGGATAAAGGACATACAACCGAGTATCTCTGAAAAGAAATTCTTCGCGACAATAGACCGGTACATAAAGCTAATCAAAGACAAAGAAATAGACTAAAAGAAAGCAAATTTGTTGAGAGTCGTGTTGATAGAAACGTTGACACTCAACACTATCAACATGCTCATCAGGAAGCTGTCCATAACTTTGCCCTCCGTAATCAATAACTGCGGAGGGCAAACCTTCTATTGTCAAATTTAATTTTAGCAATAAATGAAACAACGAAGAACAAACAGTGGAAGCAGTCCAGTTTTCCGATATATCAGACAGATGGAAAACATGGTTTCCAAAATGACATCCGAGAAACCCATCGAACGTATCCAATCCTTGGAGCAGCGAATCGGCGAAGTCGATAAAATTCCCAATATAGAGAATTTTGTCCGTCAGATAAAGGAGCGCATGTGGATTACCAAAGAAGTGCTGACCATTTCCGAGGCATCCGCCTATCTGGGGCTGTCAGAGAGCTACATCTACAAGCTGACCGCCTCCAAACAAATCCCCCATTACAAGCCCAACGGCAAACTCGTCTATTTCAACAGGAAAGAGTTGTGCGACTGGGCTTTGAGAAATCAAGTGAAACCCCATCAGGAAATGGCAATTAAAAACAACGTATTATGAAAAAGAATGACATGGACATCATACTATCCCGCATTGAAAGGCTAAGTGTCTTCATTGAGGGAAATACATTGGAGGGCTTTCAGAGGGAAATATTAAGAGTAGAGAACTACCTGCAACGTTTCGCCAAGCTGGACGAACTGCTGGCTCATCTGAAAAACGTGGAAAAGATAGCATATGCGGCAAAGGATTTTCTGAACATAGACGAAGTTGCAGCGTATCTGCAAGTATCCAAGAGCTTTGTCTATAAGCTGACATCCACCAAGGAACTTACCGTTTACAAGCCCAACGGCAAGAACATATTCGTACTCCGGGACGACCTGAACGACTGGATAAGACGTAATCCATGTTTCTCCTACGAAGAAATCGACAAACAGGCCAATGTTATGTCGTATCGCCTTGAAAACAACAACAAACGTAAACGCAGAACAAGAAGAGATGGAAACGGAAAGATCTAATTTTATGTTTCCGGATACGCACAGAATAGACGAGGCGAAATACAAGTCGCTGCTGAAATATATCCGGCTCAATGTCACAGAACAATACGATTTCCCTCAAGAGATTGTCCAGATTGACGGTGTGACCATAGCCACATTAGGCAATTTCAGTGCATCCACGGGGAAACCTAAAAGCAAAAAGACCTTCAATGTAAGCGCCATAGTCGCATCGGCGCTTTCCGGAAGAGAGGTATTGAAATACAAAGCTGACTTGCCTCCGTGCAAGAACCGTATCCTTTATATTGATACGGAACAGAGCAAATGCCACTGTCATAAGGTACTTCAAAGAATACTGAAACTGGCAGGTATGCCCATAGACCAGGAGAATGACCGCATTGAGTTTTGTTCTCCGCGAATACACTCCCGACCAACGCAGGGACATCATCAAATGGGCCCTCCATGAAGGAAAAAAATATCGGGCTGGTTATCATAGATGGAATACGCGACTTAATCCATGACATCAACAGTCCAAGCGAGTCACTTGATATTATTAATGAGCTGATGAGATGGTCAAGCTATTACGAGCTTCACATCCATACGGTACTCCACCTGAATAAAGGAGATGACAATACCAGGGGGCATATCGGTACCGAATTGAATAATAAAGCTGAAACCATCTTGCAAATCTCCAAAAATATAGAAAACGGAAGAATCAGTGAAGTAAGAGCTATGCATATCAGGGATAAAGAGTTTGTACCATTTGCCTTTGAAATCGGAGAAGACTCGCTTCCCCATTTGGTAAAAGACTATCAATTTAAGATGAACAAGAAAGACAGGCTGTCTTCATACCTTGACATGACAGAACAGCTACACCGTTCTGCTTTGGAAGTCGCCTTTTCCGACAACACCTCATTTGGCTATCAGGCATTGCTTGACGCACTAAAAAAGGGATATGACAGCATCGGTTACACCAGAGGAAGAAATACCCTGGTCAATCTGTGTAAGTTCCTGATTCAACATAACGCGATACGAAAAAAGAATGGCCGGGAATACCGTTACAACGAGAATTTCAGCATCTGAGCCGTATCGGTTTAGTTTGCGGGTATATATAAAGAAACCATACTAAACACAGGATGCACATGAACATATCGGAAGCGAAACAAATACGGATTGTGGACTACCTGCGACTTCTCGGCCATGAGCCGAAGAATGCGCGCGGGGGACAATACTGGTATCTTTCCCCTTTCAGGGAAGAAAAGACGCCGTCGTTCAAGGTGAACGACCGGCTCAATGAATGGTATGACTTCGGGGCGGCTACCGGGGGCGACCTCGTGGAACTGGGCAAGCACCTGTACGGAACGGACAGTGTAAGCGAGGTGCTGGCCTGCATCGAACGGCACACCGGAACCAATGAACTGCCGAGGGTTCGGCTTCCGGCGGTGATGCTCCGGCCGGTGGAAGCGGAAATGAAGGATATAAGGGTGGTGCCGCTACGACACCATGCGCTGCTGTCGTACCTCCATTCCCGGATGATCGATGCCGACATCGGAAAGATATTCTGCAAGGAAGTGCATTATGAGTTGCGCAAGCGACACTATTTCGGACTGGCATTCTGTAATCTGTCAGGAGGCTATGAAGTGCGCAACCCTTACTACAAGGGCTGCCTGAAGAATAAGGATGTTTCGCTGATAAGCCATACGCACGGCGAGACGCAGGGCCACGTGTGCGTCTTCGAAGGATTCATGGACTTTCTCTCCTATATGACCCTGCGGCAGGCCGGAGACAGGGAGATATGCCTTGAAGTTCCTTGCGACCATCTCGTGATGAACTCCGTAAACAACCTTAAAAAGGCATTGGGACACTTGCAAGAATATCCGTTCATCCATTGCTACCTCGACAATGACCTTGCCGGACAGAAGACTGTGGAAACCATCGCCATGCTGTTCACCGGGAAAGTCAACAACGAAGCCTACCGGTACGACGGCTACAAAGACCTGAACGACTATTTAAGAGGCAAAAGACGCTGACCCGGCCAGCGTGTCAGAATTTATGAAGCTCTCCTGACGGAGGGCTTCTTTTTTTTGTCTGCCAATGCGCATTTTCAAGTATGAAACAGCTGTCAGAATATGATTTTAGAGTATGATTTTTAGAAATACCATAAATCTTATTAAGGAAGCAGCAATTTGTATTTCAATTATTTCTTAATATAGAACAGATGGATTTTCTTTGCAAATCAAATTTTGAATACAAAATAAAATTCATATTAGGATATGAAATCATACTTTATATTCGCAATCATTCTGACGGCAATCTACGTCGTTTACTATGCGGCCAACATCGCCAGGGACCTGTACCGAAAGAGAAGCCAGGGCAGGACGGACGAGGAAGTCTTTGAACTCGACCCCGATAACGGGCAGGACAGCGTGGCGGTGACGGAAAGCGAGACCGGATTCAACGTCGGGACGGAGAAGTACGAGACCGCATTTGATAATTCCGGCACTTCCATAGCAGGACGGCGCGGCAGACACAGACAAGGAATCGGCCGAAGAGCGGTTTGCCCGTATGAAGGCCGAAGCCGAGGCGAAAATGGAGGACAGTACCCCTTACTTGTCAGAGGCATTCACAGCGGACGATATGTACAAGGCGATGGTTTCCGGCGGCCGTCTGGAGAACCGTCCCGCAATGGCGTGGAAACCGATGGACAAAATTTAGCGATGAAAACGAAGAAGACAGTATGCGCCTTGCTGATGCTCACGGTTCCCTGCTTCGCCTTCGCCAAGAGCGGAGCCGTAAACTATTCATGGGGAGCGGATGCGCTTGCCACCATGCACGACTTCGTGGTGACGATGATGATGTATGTGCCAAAAGTGCTGAACAAGGCTGAATGCCGGAGAAGAAAATTGAACGAATTATACGATAAAATCAACTGTTTTTCAATGATATATGGGCAAAATGGGAATTATAATTTATCCTAACGGCAATGCACTTTTTGCAGCTTCTTTGGGAACAAATCCGGGCACATTTTCTAAATTTGGAGGTAACAAATGTGCCCAAACACTAAAAAACGAGTATATGAAAACAAGCATTTATCTAAGGAAAACGAAAAAAGGAGCGGATGAAATGACATTGTGCATCCGCATCCGGCAAGGGAAGCTCGATTTGAGAGCAGTAACACCTTTGTCCGTCATATCCCAATTTTGGGATTGCAGGAAGCAATGCTACAAACCCAACACCCCCGTTTCCGTCATAGGCAAGGATAAAAGGGTGTCGTTCAACAAGGAAGTGGGCAGGCTGCTTGCATTCGTGGAGGAAAGCGTATCAGAGGAAGCGGATGCTGATGCCTTGAAAGAAGCCATCGCACGTTTCTTTGCTGCTCCCGAAAAGCAAGACATCACTCCGGAACAGAGACAAACCCCGGCAGCGGTCGAAGAACGGATGAGCGTCCTTGAGGGCTTCCAACGCTACCTTGGGGAGAATGATTTCAGCAGCCGCCACATATCGGAAACCCGGTGCATCGAGCGCAAAATCAAACGTTACATAGAATGGCAAAGGCGGATGAACGGAATTGAGAGTTACGAAATGTTCCTTGACGATTTAGACCCGGCTGTATTGTCGAATTTCCGGGAGTTTGCGGCCAGCGAGCATTTGTATTTCAGGGAGTTTCCCGACTTCTACGAGCCGTTCAAACTGCGGGCGTGCAACATGACCGAGATTTCCCCCAACACATTGACCGCGCTCATGGCACGCCTCACTTTCGTGTTGAACTGGTGCGTGAAACGTGGCTACATGACCAACGAGAGCTACAGGAGCTTCGACCACGGGGTGCTGGTATATGGCTCTCCTTACTATCTGACCATCGAGGAACGGGATGCCGTTTATAACGCCGACCTCACGGGCTGGCCGCAGCAACTCATTGAACACCGTGACAAGTTCATGTTCCAATGCCTCGTGGGGTGTCGGTACGGTGACCTGCAGCGGCTCACGAAAGACAACATCGTGGACGGTTTCTTGGAATACTATCCGCAGAAAAGCCTGCGTGACGGCAAGGGCGGTGTCGTGCGTGTGCCACTCAATGAAAAGGCCAAAGCCATACTCGCAAGGCAAAAAACGGACGGTAACCGACTTTTTCCGAAACATTGCCGCCAATCGTACAATTCGGACATCAAACTATTGCTCCACCTGCTGGGCGTCAACCGTATGGTAACGGTGTTGAACAGGTATACCCATGAAAACGAGCAGCACCCGATATGCGAGCTTGCCTCCAGCCATCTGGCAAGGCGCACCTTTATCGGCAACCTTTACAAGAAAGTGAAAGACCAAGAGCTTGTGGCTTCGCTGACAGGGCACAGCCCCGGCAGCAAGGCTTTCGCCCGGTACAGGACGATTGACGAGGATATGAAGAAAGAAATCATTGACAAGATAAACTGACCATGAGGAAAGAACAGCTTGTGGAATCCGTCCGGCAACACAATCCTTTGTTGGCCGAGGCGGTGGACGGAATGATAGACTATGTTACAGAAAGATGCCCGGTGGCTTATCCAAGCCGGAAGCAGACGGAAGCGGTGAACGCCTACCTGAAATCCGTCCATGCGGACGGTGACGGGAGCATGAGCACACGGAACTGCGAGCACAGGCGTATCGCCTCGATGAAAATCACGATACACTGCATCCCGGCACTCGGCCATGTGGAACTTGACAGACTCCAGTCCGTCCTCGACCGAATCGCATACGACAAGGAGTATTACATGCCGGAAAGGGGCTGCGGCTTCCACCGATAACCATATAACTACTTACACATGAGAGCGAGCGCATTCATACGAAAGACAGCCGACAGGGGCGGCAACGCCAAGGCAAGGGTCTATTTCCGCGTCCGTGACGTGGACTGCGACATCAAGGCGGCAAGCGAACTGGACATCAATCCAAGCTATTGGGATGCAAAGAGGCAGGGTTATAAGCCACGTGTTTCCCTGATTAGCGAAACGGCAAGGGAACAAATTCGACCGTGCCGTGCAGGATATACTATCCCTCATATCAAAAGAATACTATATAGGTGCGGACAGCCATTGGCTGAAACAGCTTCTATTCTCTTACCACCACCCCAATGCCTATAAGATGAAAGGCAGGGAGTGCGTGAACATGAGCCTTTCTCACTGGCTGGGACGGTACAGGACGGAGCGGCTGACCGAGCGGAAGCAGCAAGGCATCTACAAACTTATCATCGGCCTTGTGGAACGCTTCGAGGTGTACCAGCGGCAAATCTGCAAGCGGAAAGACTATGTGATGAACATCGGCACGATGACCGCAGAGGACTTGCGCAGTCTGGAAAAATACATCGCCAACGAATACCAGTATGCGAAGCTCTACCCGAAACTTTATGACGGCAACGGCAGGAGCATATCCAAAGAGAAGAGGGGCGGCAACTACTTGAGCGGACTGATGGGCAGGATAAGCACGGCTTTCAACTGGGCTGTGAAACAGGGGGCTACGACCAACCGCCCGTTCGCCAGCTACGAAATTCCGGCAAAGGTCTATGGAACGCCCTACTACCTGACCTTGGAGGAAAGGAACGCAATCTATGACATGGACTTGTTGGGCGACCCGTCACTTGCCTCTTACCGGGACGTATTCATGTTCCAATGCCTTGTCGGATGCCGCCACAGCGACCTCGTGCGGCTGACCACGGACAATATCGTGGACGGTGCAATTGAGTACATTCCGCACAAAACAAGGGGGAAGAACCCGCGCACGGTGCGTGTGCCGCTCAACGGAAAGGCGCAGGCCGTATTGGAACGGCTGCGGTGCAGGCAGCGGGCTACCAAGACACTCATACCGCACAACGCCATCGGCAAGTACAACGCCGCCATACGTAAGCTGCTTACGCTGGCTGGCATCACGCGCAACGTGCCGGTGCTCGACCCGAAAACGCACGAGGAAATCATGAGGCCAATCAACGAGATTGCGAGCAGCCACATGGCAAGGCGCGTGTTCATCGGCAACCTCTACAAGCAGGTGAAAGACCCGAACCTCGTGGCTTCGATGTCTGGCCATGTGGACGGCAGCCACGCTTTCGCGAGATACCGCGCGATTGACGATGAAATGAAAATCGAACTGGTGAACTTAATCAATTAGGATAACAAAAATATTTTTACACTATGGATTTATACAGCATGATAGAAGCCGGAGGACGCATCAAACTGGAAGTGACGGGCGAAGACCTCGTAAAATTCGCCGACAGGCTCATTGAAAAGGCACAAGAAATGAAAGCGCACGAACTGGCACAGCAGCCTACGGAAGAAGTGTGGCTAACCACTAAGGAAGCGGCGGAGAAATGCCACGTATGCGCCACCACGTTGTGGTCATGGGCGAAAGCCGGATATCTTGTCCCAGCGAAGATGGGCAGGCAGAAACTTTTCGCCCTGTCCGACATACAGAAGATTCTCAATGACCGTGTGGGCGGCAAGGAAGAACGTAAATTTTAGGATGCACCTTGCAGCGGCAAAGGGCGGTATTGCCATCCGACTTGCACCGCTTACGGCATGGCAGGCCTGACGGAAATCCCTTTAGACGGATTGGATAAGGCAACCCTGATACATTGGGGTTTTGTCTGGCGTTTAGGGAGCAAGTATAGGTTATGTGTGCCACAAAACCGCCGCCAAGAATGGCGGAAATACCGCTGCGGAAACGAACGACCGATGGAAAATAATCCCCAAACGCAGGACAAGGGCAAGTCGAAAGGAGGCCGTCCGAAACTCCCGGACGGGAAGCAACGTACCCATGCCGTCAAGGTGTATTTTGACGATGAGAACTATGCCAAGCTGCTCAAAAGGCGCAAGCGGACAGGCAAGCCCTTGTCCTCCATCGTCTATGAACTGGCGGTGAATGGACATGTCAAAGAGCCGCTTTCAAAGGAGCTTGCGTCATGCGTCAGGGCGATGGCCTCGATGTCTAACAACCTGAACCAACTGGCGCACGAGGCGCACATTTCCGGCTATGCCGCCGTAGAGGAAAGGACAAGGGAACTGTCGGATAAGATTGCGAAAGTCCTTGTCAGGATAAGTCACGAACAATAAAAAAACTGCCTTATGATTGCACAGATAAAAAGTGGGTCACAGTTCGCCGGGCTGGTAAACTATGCCAACGACATTGCGAAAAAGGAAACGGTCATCGTTGCCTCTGAGGGGGTATGCACCTCATCCAACGAGAGCATCACGGCGAGTTTCCAGACACAGGCGAAAATGCGTCCGGGCTTGAAGAAATTTGTCGGCCACATATCATTGAGCTTCGCACCGCAGGACACGCCGAGGCTCACCGATGCGTTCATGGCTGAGGTCGCCAAGGAGTATTTGCGGCGCATGGGGATAACCGATACTCAGTATGTCGTTTTCCGCCATAAAGACCAGCCGCACGGCCATGTGCATATCGTTTATAACCGCGTCTGCAATGACGGCTCGGCACTCACCGGGGATGCCAATTTCAGGAAGTCCATTGCCGTGACAAAGGCATTGACGAGGGAGTACGGGCTTACGTTCGGCAAAGGCAAGAAGAACGTCCGGCGTGAGCGTCTGCGCGGCAAGGATGCCGTGAAATACCGCTTGTACGATGCCATCAAGGAGGCGATGAAAGACTGCCATGACTGGCAAAGCCTAAAGGCGGCTCTCGAAGCGAAAGGCATACGCATAGAGGTTGTCCAAAAAGCTGGAGCCAATGGCAGGACGGGAGTTATTTTCACTTACGGGAAAATGACATTTTCAGGTGGACAGATAGACCGCAGCCTGACTTACAACCGCATCAGTCAGGCTATGGCGGTAATCAGCCAAACCGATGGCATAGACGCACACATTCCCCTGCATGGGCGGTCTGTTTCTTTCCCTATTGTCGATGTTGACAATACTAATTCGGAAGCCACGGAACAGACCGTGAACACATTGTCTGACGGGTCGGACAATTCCACTGTTGGCGGCAATTTCGGCGAGGCTGCTGTGGAAATCATCATGCAGCCTCATGAAGTCCAGCCTGCCGGAGGCGGCGGAGAAAGCAACGACCGTGGCTGGCGTGATGATGACAAGGAAAAGGAGAAAAACAACAGGCCATACAAACGGAGGAGGTAAGCATGACAGGCAGGAAACCCACGCCTTTGAAAGACGAGAAGGCAGACCCCATTGAGGAACTTCAGGAACAAGTGGCGGAACTTATTGTGGCTGTGAACTCGCTTGCTGAAAAAGCTGCGACAACCACGGTGGCACAGGCGGACGGACACTTTCAGAACACCGTTGCCTCGGCTGTGGTAAAGGCCGTACAGGACTTACTGGAAGCGCGGCAAAGGAAATTTGAGGAAGCCGACAAGGGCAAGATGACCATCAACGAGGTCTTGCAGGAAATTCTCGGCCAGTATGAGGACATCTGTGGAAAGGCAAAGGGCTTCTACCTGATATACAAGGGCGCGGATGACCGCTTTAAGCACATTGACGAGAACCTGCAAAAGGTCTGCGGCAATGAGAAGCTGTTGTACGAAATGATGACATCCGTCCTGCAAGCGCAGAACATCAAGACTGCCAATGAATGCAAGTGTCCGGCCATGCCTTCCGGGTTCAAGGAAAGAGTCAGGCACTTTGCTTGCAGCCTGCCTTTATACTGGCTTAAACGGGTTTACCGTTCGCGCCATGTCCGCTTGTATGTCAAAATCTGCCTGTTCTGCATTTGGGTGATTACCATTGCTACGGCGGCATTTATTGCTTATGACAATGTGGTTCTTAGAAAAGAGAACCATAGACATCAGATGCTACATCAATACCTACGTAAAGATATAAATGCTGCAAAGAGAATAGATAAATTCGATTCCCAATATTATGATTAGATAACAGATTGAATCAGAATTCTTCTTTTATATAATTGTATGGTCCGTAAATTAGTCTGGCTGCATATTTGTTTCCGTAAATTTCAGCCAAATCACTTTCGTATTGTATTATATCAGTATGTAAAGCAGTGTAATACTCATCAATTAAACTATACCAATGCCCATCCCATAATGGTGAGATACCACCACCATACGTATTTAGTCCATTGTCTGTTTCGGCCTTGCTTAATTCATACTTATCATACAATACTTTATAAAGATTTTCTTGTTCCTCAATAGCTTCTTTTTGCGTCTTAGCTTCTTTTATAAAAATGCAAGAGTTGAAGAAACTATTTATTCCATCAGATTGAAAAAGGAAATGGACTGAATCAAAATCATAGCCTGCGTATTTTATATTCCTAAAGGAAATCACAGTACTTCCCGGATTATAAACAGGCTCACCATATTTGTTTTTCAACAATTCCATTGCTTCTTCGCGCGAAATGCCAAAAGCGATGCCGCCTATATTTTTCACTTGCTGTCTTTTGAGATTGTACTCTAAGGTCTGGAATATAGAATCCATTTTTACACGTTCATCCTCAGGCGCATATTGATAGTATTCTTTCAATTGCTCAAAAGACGGTGTTGCTTCTTGCGCTCTAACAACTATAGACGCAACAAACATTATTACCAACAAAACGATTCTCATAGCAGTTCATTTTTAGTTCTAATTGCAAATATAGCATTTTTTATTGTAACTGCCATTTATTTGCTACAGAATAATATAATAATCAAATAAATACTCCAAATCACGCACTGTGAAGACAAATAATAATTGGTACATATTAAAAATTATAATTGTTATATTTGCCAATCAAAAAAAACGTGCTACCTTTGCAACGTATCAATCTTAAAGGTGGCGGCAACACTTGAAAATACGGCATAGCAACGATGAATAAAGAACTTAAAAAGTTTATGAACACGGAATTCAAATCCAAAGCACGGATTGTGGATTCTAAAATGGTAGAGGTGACTGCACCGGATGGTGAGGTCTTTCAAGTCCTTTGCCAAGTTGGGGCATATCTAAGTGAAGAAACCCGAAAGTATGAATTGCATCTTATCGAGGCAATCTTTGATAAGAACTTTTCACAAGACAAGGAACTGATGACTAATAACATTTGGCGTGAATCTTTTGCACGTGGTGTGGCCTTTCTTGGCATTAGTTCAGGGGATAGACAGGGAGAACGAATAAGAATAGGTGGGCGTATCCGGCAAATCAGGGAAGAAAGGAATGTGGAAGCTCGCGAGTTGGCTAAACTGGCAGGAATAGATGCTGCTAATCTAAGTAGAATAGAAAAAGGAAAATACTCTGTGGGTATTGATATTTTGTCTAAGATTGCTGCCGCCTTAGGGAAAAAAATAGATTTTGTTGACTTATAAATCTATCCTTATGAAAGACGAATATAGAATGGAACAGCATTATGCTGTATCTGAAAGCGGTCATTTGGTTCATATTGCCGAAGCCCATTTAAGTAGTGAAGACTTCTATTGCCCACATTGCAAGTGTAGGATGCTAAAAAAATGTGGAACTATTAGAAGTTGGCATTTTGCACATGACTACAGATATCAGAATGAGAATGTTTGTAATTGTTCTTATGAATCTTATCTCCATGCCTATGCCAAATTAAGACTAAAACAATGGTTTGATGAATCTCCTCAAATTATACTCCATTATCAGCAAAAATATGTATGCAAGTTTCATAAAAACTGTAAGTGGTTAGATAATCATTCAGATGTATGTTGCACGTATAAAGACAAATCCTACAATGTGAAGAAATGTCTTACACAATGCCTTGTTGAAGAAAATGTTAAGTTAGGCGACAATTCGTTTAGGGCAGATTTATTATGGAGCAATCCTAAAAATCCACAAAGTAACATTCTTATAGAGATAAAAGTCACTCATGAATGCACGCAAAAGAAGAAAGATTCCAATTTGCGTATAATAGAATTTGATGTACATTCAGAAGAAGATGTTGATGCAATCGTAAATAATGAAATTAGAGAAAACGATACTGTCAGGTATTATGGCTTTAATCCTCAAGAGCTTTTTTCAGAGGAATCAGTATCACCTAAATTTGAACTTGCAAAATTTATTCTCTACAAGAATAATTCTGTATTTGCACGTTCATTATGTAATTGTCAAAATTATCGAAATAGGCGGTCACAAGCGCAGTTAGAAGTTACTGTAAAATATGATTCGAACATTGGAATTATAAATAACGATTCCAGCCTTTACACAGAAATTTCAATAGGAAGATTTTATAATTGGGGATTAGCTATAGCAAACAATCTACATTGCCAGATACGAAATTGTTATATGTGCTCCGCTCACAAATATGATTATGAAAATGGGTGTCTATACTGCAATATGAAAAATATCAAAATAGACAATCCAAAGATTGCATCTATTTGTGAAACATTCCACCTAAATGATGAATTTGACTATAAAAATCTCGAAGAAGTTAAGCATTATGCTCAATTTAATCCTATTGATATTTGGGTAAATAACCACAAAGCAATTAAATCGGATGACAGTTTGAGGCATACAAAAAAACTATAACTATTTATTGTAGTGCTTCAAAATGGGAACAATCTGCGTCTATATGTTTTTTATATTACTGATATACAGATAATTTAAGATAGTAAATAAATATATAGCCAGTGTGTTGCACTTCATATAAACTGCGATAATGAGGGGGTCGCCATTTTATCGGCCCCCTATTTTATATAAACCGCACTACTATCATTCCGCTTTAATGAGGAGGGGTGACCAAAATGGACACCCCCTCTAAACATGTTCAGATTTTACATAGAGGCTAATCATACGACAAAAGGGAAAGAAAAACACTTCAAATTATTGTCGGGCATTGCCGCCATAGTATATCTTCGATATACTGAACATCTTTTTATCCCCTTATTTCCCCATTTGCAAAATTCGCAGCATCCTGCACTAATTCTTGCCCGTGTCAGCTATGCAAGAAAAAGCAAATATGGCAAAGAAATGCCAATTCAGACCGTTAAAATATGTTTAACGACACAATGGGCTTTTATGGCAGATTTCATCCTATTTTGAAGTAATTGAACGCATCCATTTCTCATACTTATAGGTAAAACTATTCTTGTCTCATTTTGGGAACATTTATAATTCTCAAAATCAATATATATCTGATTATCAATAGAGTTACAAGTAAAGTATAACACTTGATGTACGTCCTTTACATCTGTTATGCGGTCGCCTCCGTGCTGGCCGTCATATCCGCGCTCCAGATCTATATCAAATGGAACACGGGAGAGGACGGCATCGTGAAATCCATCCTGATGCTGTTCGGGGCATGCATGTTCATCATAGGCGCCTCCATCGTATTCCCGGCCTTTTTCGGCTACCGCATATAGAAAAGAGATTCAGAATATCAATGATCGTAATCACTAAAAGTAACGAGAATGAAGAAGTTAAAGAATGCAATGAAAAGAATCGTAGGCGCAGTATTGTACAAGGTTGCGATGCTCGCCATTCTGTTGGTGTCTGGGCCTGCCGCACTGATGGCGCAGAACACCGCAGGCGACTACACGGCCGGAACCAACGCCCTGACCACCGTGGCGGAGGAAATCGCCAAGTATGTACCCATCATGGTGAAGCTGTGCTATGCTATCGCCGGAGTCGTGGCCATCGTGGGCGCCATCAGCGTCTATATCGCGATGAACAACGAAGAGCAGGATGTCAAGAAGAAAATCATGATGGTCGTGGGCGCCTGCATCTTCCTGATTGCGGCGGCACAGGCACTTCCGCTGTTTTTCGGTATCGGCGGCTAAAAAGGAGACGCGATGAAAGGCAGGGACGAACGCTATCCGGACTACCCGTTGTTCAAGGGGCTTCAGCGGCCCCTTGAGTTCATGGGCATACAAGGACGGTATATCTACTGGGCGGCGGGTTCGGCAGGCGGAGCCATTGTCGGTTTCGTCATTGCCTACTGCCTTGCCGGTTTCGTGGCCGGACTGGTGGTATTGGCCGTCATCCTGTCTGCGGGCATCTCGCTCATCATCCTCAAGCAAAGGAAAGGCCTTCACACCAAGAAGAACCAGAAAGGAGTGTATGTCTATGCCCGCTCGAAGAAGAAATGAAAAAAAAGCCATGACGGAGAGCGCGTGGCCTATTGAATGTTGAACCCGGGCAGGCCCGCTTTGGAACAGGCGAGTCTGCCCTTACTTAAGCAGAAAGCAACCGACAATGACACTGTACATCATACTGATTTTCATCGCCCTCTGTGCGGGCATGGCCATTTCGGTCCATGCCTTCGGCACGGGCGGCAAGCGCAAGCGCATCTTCCAGGACATCTATTTCACCGTGGAGGACGTGGACGGCATCGGGGTGCTGTACACCAAGACCGGGGAATACTCGGCCGTCCTGCGGATGGAGAACCCTGTGCAGAAGTATTCGGCCAACATCGACAGCTACTACGATTTCACAAGCCTGCTCACCGCCGTCGCACAGACGCTGGGCGAAGGCTATGCGATACACAAGCAGGACGTGTTCGTGCGCAAGCAGTTCGAGGATGTGACGGGCGACCGGCACGAGTTCCTATCCTCCGCCTATTTCCGGTACTTCAAAGGCCGGATGTACACGGACAGCGTATGCTACCTGACCATTACGCAGGAATCAAGAAAAAGCAGCCTGTTCTCTTTCGACGGCAAGAAGTGGCGCGACTTCCTCGTGAAGATACGCAAGGTGCATGACCAGCTCCATGACGCGGGCATACAAGCGGAGTTCCTGGATAAGCCCCAGGCGAATGCGTTCGTTGACCGCTACTTCGCCATGAACTTCAAGGACAGGATTGTCTCGATGACCAATTTCAAGGTGGACGATGAGACGGTCTCGATGGGCGGCAAGCGTTGCAAAGTGTACAGCCTCGTGGATGTGGACTGTGCCGCGCTGCCTTCGCTCGTCAGGCCCTATACCAATATAGAGGTGAACAATGCGGAGATGCCCGTTGACCTGCTGTCCGTCATCGACAGCATACCGGAAGCCGAGACAGTGGTCTATAACCAGATTATCTTCCTGCCCAACCAAAAGCGAGAACTGGCGGCACTCGACAAAAAGAAGAACCGTCACGCAAGTATCCCCAATCCCGGCAACCAGATGGCCGTGGAGGACATCAAGCGTGTGCAGGAGATAGTTGCCAGGGAGAGCAAGATGCTCGTGTACAGCCATTTCAATCTTGTTGTAGGGGTATCTGCCGACACAGACATACAGAAATGCACCAATTATCTGGAGAATGCCTTCGGTCGCATGGGCATCCACATCAGCAAGCACGCCTATAACCAACTGGAACTGTTCGTCGCCTCTTTTCCCGGCAACTGCTATGCCCTGAACGAGGACTACGACCGTTTCCTGACCCTGAGCGACGCAGCCATGTGCCTGATGTATAAGGAACATATCCAGCACAGCGAGGAAACGCCGCTGAAAATCTACTACACCGACCGCCAAGGCGTGCCGGTGGCCATCGACATCACCGGAAAGGAGGGAAAGAACAAGCTGACGGACAACTCGAACTTCTTTTGCCTGGGGCCTTCGGGCAGCGGAAAGAGCTTCCACATGGAGAAAAACAGGACAAAATAAAAGCAAGCACTTGTAAAATTCAGTGTTATAAAAACCTGATTTTCAACTAATATGTTTTAACAGACGAGAATTTTGGCTATTGGCGTTTAGTCCTCATTGGAGTAATTTTGTACCACAGTTGTACCTCACAAGAGGGGTCGCACGGTTCGACTTCCTTTCAGCAGCGTGCAACAGCGTTCAACAATGTGCAATTTAATTTCTTCGATGATGGACCGTCAAAATGAACACAAATTAACAGGTCAGCCCGACTTCGGTTGGGATATGCCAAACAAGCCGTTCCTCACCATTGGGGAGGTGGCGGACATACTGCAAGTGAGCAGCCGCACCGTGTATAACCTGATTTACAAGGGTACGCTACGGGCTTGCAGGATTACATACCACATCACGCTAATCACCAAGGAGGATTTCTTTCTGATGATTAAGGAAACAACCTACTGCAAGCGGAGCGTTTCACTATTCGCAAAGCAGAGTAAAAAAAAAAAGAAGAAAATGGAAGAAGAAAGACAGGACATAGGAGAAACCAACACTTCCCGACAAGAGGGGAAGAAAGGAACAAAGGGCAGCCCGACCAAACGGAGGCTCATTCCGGCGGCAAACTACAAGCAGTCCGTTCGTGACACATTTACGGACAGGGAAAGTGTCGGCGGCGACCTTTATACGATGGCGGAGATATGCCAAAAGTTCAATTATACCTACGGACGGTTTTACAACCTCCGTATGCGGTACTCAATACCGTGCATCAAAGCCAACTCCACCAAATGTTTCCCGAAAGCGGAAGTGGACAAGGCGATGGCGGAAGAGGACGAGCGGTTGGGCAACAACCTTACGGAACATTGGTATTCGTGCTTCGACATCATGCGCCTGTTCGGGCTGGGCAAGACCCAAGTCCGCAGGTTCGCCCTCACGCACGGGGTACGGACAAAGCGCATACACGGCAACCGCCTTTACTACCTGAAAGCCGACTGGGATGCGGCACGTAAGGAAGCGGAGCGGAAAAGCGCAAGCACGAAAGCCAAACGGGAAGAATAACCATTTATAACCAATTAAATACACAACCGATATGACAAACATTTGTACGAAAGTGACGGTCAGGAAACGACCTATCAAGAACGGGCAGTTGTCACTATACCTTGACTTCTACCCACCCATCAGGCACCCGAAAACGGGCAAGCTGACAAGGCGTGAATACCTCGGTATATACATCTATGCCAACCCGACAGAGAAGTTTGAAGCTGAGTTCAACAAGACCATGCTCCGCAATGCGGAACTTATCAAGTGCAGGAGGACGGAAGCCATCATCAACGAGGAGTTCGGTTTTCTCGACCGCAACAGGGGCAAAGAGAGCTTCTTGGAATACTTCCGCTCCAAAATGGCGGACGATGACAATTTCAGGAATTGGAATGTAGCCTACAAGCACTTTGAAAAGTATTGCGGCGGTAGCTGCACTTTTGATGATTTGACCGTGGAATACTGCCAGGGATTTCTCACCTATATGCTCTCGCTTACAACGCAGAACAAAAGCAAGATGATGGCATCCACCGCCAACAACAACCTGAACAAACTGAAATGTGTCCTGCGCCAAGCCTACGAGGAAAGGCGGATAAAGGAGAACATCGCCCCACGGCTGAAACACGCCAAGGAAGCCAACACAAGGCGTGAGTTCCTGACACTTGACGAGGTGAAGATGCTTGCGGACACGCCTTGCGAGAAACCTGTTGTAAGGTCGGCGGCTCTGTTCTCTTGCCTTACAGGATTGCGCATCAGCGACATCATCCGTCTGCAATGGGAGAACATCATCAAATCGGCGGACGGTGGCTGGTGTATGCATATCGTCACCAAAAAGACAAGGACGGAAGCTGTGTTGCCATTATCGGATGAAGCCCTCGCCCTCTGTGGCGAGCGTTCCACAGGGCAGGTGTTCAAGGGAATGACACAAGCCTTGCTCCCCTTGTATCTCAAAGATTGGATAAAGTCGGCAGGCATTACGAAGCACATAACCTTTCACTGCTTCCGGCATACCTACGCAACCCTGCAACTCGCCGCTGGTACCGACCTTTACACCATTTCTAAGATGCTTACGCACAGCAACGTGGCGACCACACAGGTTTATGCCGATGTGGTGAACGACCTGAAGCGCAAGGCTTCCGAACAGATTACACTCAAATAAAGACTACAGCTTATGGATAAAATCACGTTTGAACAACTGCCGCAGGCTGTTTCCCTCCTGATTGAAAAGGTGGGGCAGCTTGCGGACAAGGTGGACGAAGCGTTGGGCAAAAGCCACACAGCAGAAAGGCAAACGCCTGCTTGCCTTGGATGATGTCGCCGCCTTGCTCGGCAAGTCCGCTTCCACCATTTACGCCATGACATCCGAGAAGCGCATACCGTACCACAAGAGGGGCAACAAGCTCTACTTCTTCGAGGATGAAATCATCGGATGGATTGAACAGGGCGGTACATCGGGAACAGGCAGCGAGGAAGAGTTTAACAGGCGGCTTGAAGCCTTGCGCAGCGGCAAGAAGCACAAGCCAAGTTCTTTACAGACAAAGCAGACATTATGAGAAAAGAGGACTTGATACCCGTCATTGCAAAGTATGACCCGATATTGGCAAATGCGGTCAGCCGAATGGTTGACTACATCCAAGACCGATGGGCAGCACCGTACCCGTCCAAAGAACAGACGGAAGCGGTGAACGCCTACCTCCGTTCCGTCCATGCGGACGGCGGCGGCACGATGAGCGAAACCGACATTGCCCACCGCAGGATTGCCACGCAGAAGATAACCATCAATGCCATCCGTGTGCTCGACCATGAGCAGCTCGACCGTTTGCAGGATGTGCTGAACCACATAGCGGCGGACAGGGAGTATTACATGCCCGAACTGCGGCAAGGCATTGGCAGGTAGCCGACCATTGTAACACCTATATATCATAGATTATGGATAAAGACAAACAGACCGTACATTACTGCACCATCCTTTCTGGCGAGCAGTGGGATTTTATTTTGGAGGGCAGATTTTCCGCCCAAAGGCAAAGATGCCTGCACAGGCTGATGACCCATGCCGTGCGGACAAAGACCGTTTGTAACATCAAGGGCATAGAAATCGCCTTGGAGGTGGGAGAAGTCGCAGCTTCCGATGTGGAACTTGCGGAATACTTGGGATGCAACCGAAAGACCATCGGCAAGCTCATTGACTGCTTTAACAGGCTCGGTGTGCTGACCACCCGAACCAATAACCGAACTTCCATACACACCCTGCATTTCCTCACAGGCTGGTATGTCGGCGGTGTCCTCCTGACCAATCCCCATTATGTCAGACCATCGGCTAATGTCAAAGAACATGCAGACGGCAGACGGACACCATCTTCCGATGAAAGGTTGCCACAGAACGGGCAAAGTTTTATGTCGGATAACCGCCAATGCCGAGAGCAGGAAGCGGACACCACGGAAAGCGGTGCAGCAGCCCTTTCTTCTTCCCTTTGTTCGTCTATGTTCTCTGACCGTTCCGCTGACAGGCAGGACGGCAAGGACAATGCCGACCATCCCCGTATCATAGACAGTGGGGATGCGATGCCTGACGGGAACCACACAGAGAGCCACAATGAGCCGCAAGACGGCACGATTGGCGGTGCAGATGATACCGACACAGGCACGGAAGATTGACGGGCGCAGAGGGCGGATTTCAGCGGTACTCCGTTGTCGTGGCGTGAATGAATGGGCTTGCCCATATATAGCCCACTATAACTTCTCCGCTGCGCTCCGAAGTTGTGGGCTCTCCCGAGGGGCTTAGGACGCTGCCCTAAGAACCCGGCAAGGACTTTCAGCCCTGTGCAACCCGACCAAAGAGTGACCCCCTCTTTGGAAACTCCGCTTAGTGGCTTCCACCCCTAAGAACCCGGAGCAGGAAGTGACCCTCTCCCTGCACCCACCGATTAAGGCTCTGCCCTAATAACCCGAAGTGAAACTCAAAATACAGACAAGCCCTATGGCACAAAAGACATCCGTCAACATCAAGCCGTGCAACATCGGCAGCAGCGAAGCACACAACAGGCGCACAGCGGAATACCTTGCCAATATCCGCAAGGAGAAGTTCTACATACGCACCGACCTTATGGCAAGAAACGAAACGTGGGTATCACCTGATTTCGGCGAAGCCACGCTCACCGACCGATACAATCAGATAGCCGCAATGGTCAAGGAAAAGACAGGCCGTGCAATGCAGACCAAAGACCGTGAAAGGGTGAACAAAAAGACGGGCAAGGTGACCATCGTCCGTGGCAGCACTCCGCTCAAGGAGGGCGTGGTTGTCATTAAGGAAGATACCACGATGGAGCAGTTGCAGAAATTCTGCAAGGTGTGTAACGAGCGTTGGGGTGTCACAGCCCTGCAAGTGTTCATCCACCGTGACGAGGGGTATTACGGAATACCCGGTGACAATGCCACATGGAAGCCCAACCTGCACGCCCATATCGTATGGGATTGGATGAACCACGATACGGGAAAGTCCTGCAAGCTGGACGAGAAAGCCATGAGCGAGATGCAGACCGTTTTGGCTGAGTGTCTGGAAATGGAAAGGGGCACCTCAAAGGAGCAGACGGGAAAGGAGCATCTTGAACGCGCTGACTTCATTCTTGCCAAGCAGAAGCAGGAAGCCGAACAGGTAAAGGCGGAAAAGGAAGCAGCCGAAGCCGACAGGGATGCTGCGATCCGTGAGACGGACAATGCCAAATCCGAACATGAAAAACTACAAATCGGGAACGAAGAGAAGCAGCGGCGCAGTGAGGAACTTGACAGCGAAATCGCCGAAAAAAGGAGGAACGTGCGAGAGAGGTTGACAGGGAGAATACGGACAGCATAAAGTCCGGCATCGCCAACTTTTTCGGCAAGGGCAAGTACGCAGCCATCGAGCAGGAGAACGAGAGACTGAAAGCCGAGAACGAGCATATCAAAGAATCGTTCCCCGATGCCGTCAGGAAAGAGGTGGCGAAGCGGACTAAAGCACTGACCGAGGCAAAGCGGGCGGTCGAACTGGAGCGTGACAGTGCTATGGCAATCGCTGACAGCTTTGAATCCGAGAGGGACACGGCACTGCGGCAGCTCCGGGAGCAGAAGACCGGGGAGCAGCATCGCATCAGCATGGCGGTAAGCCGAGCCACAGCGGAGAAGGACAAGACCATCCGCCTGCTGCAAAGTGCGCTGAAAGCAAGCAGGCATATCCTCAGCCTGTTTGCGGATATGCTCTACAAGGCCAACGAAGTATTCAGGCGAGCCATAGATGCGATTATCCATTTCGGTACGGAGCAGCACAAGTCCGTCTTTTCCCCCTCCGAAGCCGCTGACATCAAGAGCGTGATGCAGGAATATGGGGAAACGCCCGAACAGCATTCTGCTGTCGGCGCATGGCTTTGTGACTATGCGGAGAGCCGACAGCCTTTTGACGAAATAAAACATCGCCATACACTCAAAGAGGTTGGCGATGTCGCGGAGGGGAAATATGATTGGAAAATCAACTCTACACAGAGCAACGGGCTTTCACGGTGATATTCTCTTTTATAATGTAAGTAAATGCTTTTTCCCCTTTATATGTTCTTTTATTATTGAAACGGTTTCTCCTATTTTATTTTGCATCTAATTTTCTAATCTCAGTTATCATTGGGCAAACTATTGCAATGCAAATAATTAAAATACCTGATAGTAAAAACCAATGATTTACATCGATTCTATCAGCAAAGAATCCAGAAAGAATTAACCCAATTGGCATAGCAAGAGACATGATACTTCCAGTTAAAGAAAATACACGTCCTAAATATTCAGGCTTAATTTTCTCCTGAAAAAAAAGAGCTGTTTGCACACCGCTGTAAAACGGAACCGAAAGCCCCATTATTGCACAGCAGACTACAAATATGAAAAATCCACTTTGAGGAAGTAATCCTGAAATGGTTAAGCTTATCCCCATCATAAAAATTGATGCCGTTATTAATAAGATTCGCTTTTGGTAATTCCCAAATAACCCTAATAATAGACCCCCTATCAACATACCAGAGGCATAAGCAATCTCCGTAATAGAAATATGCATCGGTGTACCATTAAAATATTCCATAGTGATTAAAGGATATAATGCATTTATGGGCATATAAACAAGCATATATAATGTTCCAACGAGTAATAAAGCAAATAATCCTTTATTTTGCCGTAGTACAGCCATTCCTTCTTTCATTTCTCTTATGAAATTTGGTTTCAAACTTTGCACTTGATCACCTAGCTTAGGAATACGTACAATTGCTACCGTAATAGATGCAATCACAGCACCCAATACATCGATGGCAATAATAGCATTTAGTTCCCAAACGGAGTATAAGAGTGCTGCAACCGCCGGACTAACAATATAGCTTATAGACTGCAAAGACTGACTATAGCCTGCACATTTCGTAAGCTGTTCTTCTGGTACTAAAAGTGGAGTAACCGCATTGAGAGCCGGGGTATGAAAAGCTGTTCCAATGCTACGGATGAACAATACTACCATAACCATCCAGATAGGTAACTCCATATACAATGCAACAATAGCTAGCACGGCCCCAGCTGCTGCGATAATTAAATCAGCACCAATCATTATCTTCTTCCTATCATGACGATCCACTAATACACCAATGGCTGGTCCAAAGACCGCATAGGGTAAAAAACCTACAAGTGAAGCCATAGACAAGACCATCGCAGATCCTGTTTTTTCTGTAAGGTAAAAAATAATCGCCATTTGCAGGATGGCACTAGTGATTAATGATACTGCCTGCCCTGCCCATATTGTATAAAACTTAAGTTTCCAATTGTTGTATTTTTCCATTTATATTATCCTTAATTCCGCAACACTTTGATTTAACTTTATTTATAAGTTCCTGAGCAACAAAAAGTTGCTCAGGATTTTGCCATGTCAGATTTTTCACTTATCTTAGTGTTGCAAATCAAAACAAGCGTAAATCGTAACAAGACATGGCAAAGGTACAAATAAAATCTGAAAAACTCGGGAGTTTGACACTTTGAGGAAATAGAAAAAATTGCAAATAGTTGAGAGACTTTCTGATGAAAGTCTTTTTTTTGTCAAATTTAATTTCTATATTTGTAATATATTGTGATATATTATAAAGGAAGATCGGCCATGATACTTAAAGCCTGCAAGTCCAAGAACTATACGTTTTATTATGTCCAGAAGTCGTACCGCACCAATGATGGCAAGTGTTCCACGAAGAATGTCGAGCGGCTGGGCACCATTGAAGACCTCAAGGCCCGCTTCGGGGACTTCGATCCTGTCGGCGAGGCAAGGAAATACGTTGCAGAGCTGACAGCGGCGGAAAAGGCTTCCTGCACTCCTGTCATGGTCGGCTACTCTCCGACAGCCCTGATCGGGAAAGGAGAGCAGCGGAGCTACAACGGCGGATACCTGTTTCTTCAGAAGATATATTATGAACTGGGGCTGGACTATGTCTGCAAAAAGATAGAGAAAAAACACAGGAACAGGTTCGACCTGAACGGCATACTGTCCAGGCTGCTGTATACACGACTGCTGTACCCGGGGTCGAAGCTGTCGTCACTGGAGGACTCGAGGAAGTTCTTCGAGCAGCCGGGAGAGGATATACATCATGTGTACCGGGCCCTGAGCCTGCTTGCCACAGAGTTCAATGAGGTGCAGGCGGAGGTGTACAGGCGCAGCCTCAGGCTAGGCAAGCGGGATACGGGTGTCGTATACTATGACCTGACGAACTACTTCTTCGAGTGGGAGGAGGAGGGAGGGATCGTGCAGTACGGGCACAGCAAGGAGGGGCGCCCGCTTCCGATCGTGCAGATGGGGCTGTTCGTCGACAGGGAGGGGTTCCCGCTGGCGATGTGCGTGGAGCCGGGCAATACGGCGGAGACCCTCACACTCAAGCCGATGGAGGAGATGCTTCAGGAGAAGTTCGGGCTCTCGAAGATGATAGTGTGCACGGATGCCGGCCTGTCCTCATATGAGAACAGGAAGAACGATGCGGTGAGCGACAGGTCGTTCATTACGGTACAGTCCGTCAGGAAGATGAACAGGAAACTGCAGGAATGGTCTCTCGAAGCATCAGGATGGCATGTCCAGGGCTCGGAAGAGGTCTTTGACCTGACAGAAGTGAATGCCGAAAAACACTATGACACCCTGTTTTACAAGGAGCGATGGGATCAAGTGAAGATGCAGACGGGAGAGATCCTGGAGATGCGCTACATAGTGACCTTCTCGTTCAAGTACCGGGACTATCTGTCCTATGTCCGGAACAGGCAGATAGACAGGGCCCTGGTCCTGCTGGAATCGGGAAGGGCAAACACAGAAAGGAAGAAGAGCCCGAATGATGCGAAACGGTTCATTAAGACAGAATACTGTACGGAGGACGGTGAACTGGCCCAGGTAAAGAACTTCTCCTTGAATCAAGAGATGATTGACCAGGAGGCTCGGTTTGACGGCTTCTACTGCATATGCACAGACCTGGCGGGGCCGGCAGCTGAAATCATAAGACTGAACAGCGGACGATGGGTTGTGGAGAACGACTTCCGCATAACAAAGACCGACATGGATGCCAGACCGGTATATCTGAAAAGGGATGACAGGATAAAGGCGCACTTCCTGACATGCTTTCTCGCATTGCTCATATACAAGTATCTGGAGAAGAAGATAAACAGGGGTGGGATGCACTTCACTACCAGGGAGATACTCGGGACACTCAGGGACATGAACTTCCTGAGCGTGGACGGGGAAGGCTACATACCCGCATACGAGAGGACTGACCTGACAAACCATCTGCACGGCTCCGCCGGCTTCAGGACCGACACTCAGATTGTGACGAAAAAGAAGATGAGGAGCATCATCGCCTCAACGAAGAAACGCGAAAAGGAAACATGTGGGCAATAGCCCATCCCCCCCCCTCAAAAAACACAAAAAAAACAGAATATACTACATTCCCCGAAAAAAACTTAAGGCTACAAATCGCCATTCCAGCGGTCTGTAGCCTCGATTTTTCATATATCTTGACCTGCAAAAGTGTCAAACTCCGGAAGGTACAAATAAAATCTGAAAAACTCACACCTTTTGGAGGAATTTTTTCAATCATGGAGCAATTTGACTCCATGCTTTCACCTATTATCGACCAGACACTTGGTCAGAGATGCAGCAGTATCATCGGATATCAGTACAGCGAAATTATTCGTTCTCTGATGAGCGTGTACTTCTGTGGCGGTTCATGCGTGGAGGATGTAACATCGCATCTGATGCGTCATCTCTCGTATCATCCGACCTTGCGCACATGCAGCTCTGATACCATCCTCAGAGCCATCAAGGAACTGACACAGGAAAACATCTCATATACTTCCGATAAGGGCAAGACCTATGATTTCAATACGGCAGACAAGCTCAACGCCTTGCTTATAAAAGCCTTGGTTTCCACTGGTGAACTGAATGAGGTGGACCTACGATGTTGATTTCGACCATCAGTTCCTTGAAACAGAGAAGTATGATGCAAAACCGACATACAAGAAGTTCCTCGGCTACAGACCTGGCGTATATGTCATCGGTGACATGATTGTCTATGTCGAGAACAGCGATGGCAACACAAATGTGCGCTTTTATCAGGCTGAGACCCACAAGAGATTCTTTGCCCTACTGGAAGCCAACAGCATCCGTGTGAATCGCTTCAGAGCCGACTGTGGTTCGTGCTCGAAGGAAATTGTCAGTGAGATAGAGAAGCATTGCACGCACTTCTACATCCGCGCCAACAGATGCAGTTCGCTCTACGATGACTTGTTTTCACTGAGGGGATGGAAGACGGAGGAAATCAACGGCATCCAGTTTGAACTCAATTCCATTCTTGTTGAGAAATGGGAAGGCAAGTGCTATCGTCTTGTCATTCAGAGACAAAAGCGCATGGATGGAGAGCTTGACTTGTGGGAAGGTGAATACACCTACAGATGCATTCTTACCAACGATTATGACTCATCAACAAGAGACATCGTCGAATTTTACAACAAGCGTGGGGGCAAAGAGCGTATATTCGATGATATGAACAACGGATTCGGCTGGAACAGGCTCCCCAAGTCGTTCATGTCAGAGAACACCGTATTCCTTCTGCTTACGGCATTGATACACAATTTCTATAAGACCATCATTAGCAAGCTTGACACCAAGGCTTTCGGGCTCAAGGAAACGAGTCGCATAAAGGCTTTTGTCTTCAGCTTCATCTCCGTACCTGCCAAGTGGATCATGACAGCAAGGCAATACGTGCTGAATATCTATACAGAAAACCGGGCTTATGCAAGACCTTTCAAAACAGAATTCGGATAAGAATCCTTTCTTTCCGGTTAGAATCTGCGTATTACCTCAAGTCGCATCGTGGGGTAAGGGGATGGTGGCTACATATTGATGTTGTGCTGTTGCTTTTTACTGAAAGCTGCTACTAACGACTCATAAATCTACCCTTAATCGTGTATTGGATGATAGTTGCGGATTTTAGGTTTATATCTTATTTTTATGTATCCGCAAAAATATAAAAAGTGTCGTTCTTATGAAGAAAAAACGATATTAAAATAGGAATATATTAAAAATGAGCTACTTATGAGTATTTCTCATAGAACGAGGTAATGACTTGGGAATAGTCACAAATTCTGTGATGTGTGGTGTATTTCTGTCAAACAACTTTTTTTGATGCAAATGTACACAAATATAACGAACGAAAAGAAGAATAAGCATTTTTTCTTTCCATGGTATTGTGACTATGCGGAGAGACAGCCCTTTGACGAAATAAAACATCGCCATACACTCAAAGAGGTTGGCGATGTCGCGGAAGGTCGGTATGATTGGAAGATTGAGAGAGGGCGAGGTGGAGTCACCCTATAATGGTTATTGCTTTTTTATTGTAAATTCCAACTTTTGAAGTCCCTTTTTATAAACATTGGCAAGGATGAGTGCGTAACGGACTTCTTCGCCGGATTGCATGGTTTGGATAATACGGGTAAACTCATCTTCGGGAATGACGCTTTTGAACATCGGACCATGTGAATCGTTGCGTATCAAACGAATGTCATCGGTAAACGGTGAAAAGACATACGAATAAGTCGCCTGATATGACACCGTCTGAAATTTAACCCAATTCGGGTCTTCTTTGTCAAGGACATCTTCCAACCAAATACGGGCGTTGTCGTATGACGGCAGCGATGAGCCATCGCCGTAATATATATTACCATCCTTATCAACAACGAACTCCTTGCTGATTGCGTACTTCTCGAAAGGACACAAATCATGGTATTCGATATCTTCTTCCGATGTTATCTCTTCATCAACCGGAACTTCTGGTTCCGTGACAACTCTGTCCTCAAGAATACGGATAAGCGAATAAGTACGGTCGGAAGCATCCGCAGGTGGATTTGCGAGGATTGTCCGCCTTACCGAGAGATAATACTCATGTCCTCTTACATAGGTAAAGCCCTCGATGCTGTTGAATCCGAGAGGTTCCCATACTCCGGGATTATCTTCCGACATGACAAGCATACACTCGATGGGATTCTCCTTCTTGTCGTCGCCCCATGCATACATCACGCCTGTTTCTGCTGAAATCTGCATTCTAATCTCTTTGACAGAATCTTTAGGCTCATCATCGTTACTACATGCTGTTAGTCCTACCACTGCAAACATAGCCATAAGCAGTATTCCGAAAAAGTCTTTCGTATTCATTTTTATCTTTTTAATTGTTAGCTATTATAAAAATGCAAAAACTATAAAAACATTGCATCTCGAATGCAACTTTTTATTTCGTATGTCTTGAATAAAGTTGCTCCAATCCACAATCCAAATACAAAGGTAGTGAATTTCCTATCAATGACCTTCTTCGCAGAGCAAAAATCAGAGTTTTAAGACTTATTTCATACGCCATTTGTACCCCTATTGGCTCTCAATGCGCAAAACATGCTAAAAATCAATCATGTCAAGCAATTCCCCGACAACTCCTTTGCGGTTTTGACTTCATTCCGAGCAGTCATCAGGAAAGTATAAAAATGCCTGCCGTTTGTTAAGTTTTTGTTAAATCTTCATCCAAAACCAACCTTTCTCTTTTCCTCTTTGCTTCTCTCCCAAACGGCTTTTTCACCCTGTTTCTTATAGTGATTATTTTTGTACCGATATTTTCTTATATCGCTGATAATCAATTACAAATACTCTCTCATATGTATTCCACATGAACAGCGTGGTGCGCCAGCTCCATGAGCAGGGCACGGACGTGGTGATGGTCGATACGGGTAATTCCTACGAAGGATTGTGCGAATACCTGGGCGGCAAGTACATCAGCTATACAGAGGAAAAGCCCATCACCATGAACCCTTTCAACATCACCCAGGCAGAACTGAATATCGAAAAGATAGACTTCCTGAAAAACTTGATTTTACTGATATGGAAAGGGTCGGACACGAAAATCACGGAACTGGAGTTCCGCATCGTAGAGCAGATGGTGACGGACTATTACGACGCTTACTTCTACGGCTTCGACGGTTACGACCCCGTGCAGCGCGAGAACCTGCACAAGACCTTGATAGCCGCCGAGAAGCGGAAAGGCAGATGGAATGCAGAGAACCTGCCGGAACTGGAACAAAAGGTGGACAGCAAGATACGCCTGCTGGAGGAACGGCGGAAAGCCTTGAAAGTAAACTCGCTGTCGTTCAATACCTTCTATGAATACTCCTGTGAACGGTTGGAACTTATCTGTTTGGAAAACAACATCACGGAGATAGACTACGACAAATATACCTACATGATACAGCCGTTCTACAAAGGCGGCAACTACGACAAAATATTGAACGAGAACGTGGACACTACCCTGTTCTCGGAAACGTTCATCGTCTTCGAGGTGGATGCCATCAAGGAGAACAAGCAGCTCTTCCCCATCGTGACGCTCATCATCATGGACGTGTTCCAGAAGATGCGCATCAAGAAGAACCGGAAAGTCCTTGTGATAGAGGAAGCGTGGAAGGCCATCGCATCGCCGCTCATGGCCGAATACATCAAGTTCATGTACAAGACCGCAAGAAAGTTCTGGGCCTCGGTGGGCGTGGTGACGCAGGAGATACAGGACATCATCGGCAGCGAGATAGTAAAGGAAGCCATCATCAACAACTCCGATGTGGTGATGCTGCTCGACCAGAGCAAGTTCAAGGAGCGGTTCGACAGCATCAAGGCCATTCTCGGACTGACTGATGTGGACTGCAAGAAGATATTCACCATCAACAGGTTGGAAAACAAGGAAGGGCGCAGCTTCTTCCGCGAGGTATTCATCCGGCGTGGTTCGACCAGCGGCGTGTACGGCGTGGAAGAGCCGCACGAATGCTATATGACCTACACCACCGAACGCGCGGAGAAGGAAGCGTTGAAACTGTACAAGAAAGAACTCCGTTGCAGCCACCAGGAAGCCATCGAAGCCTACTGCCGCGACTGGGATGCCAGCGGCATAAGCAAGTCCCTGCCTTTCGCCCAGAAGGTGAATGCGGCGGGGCATGTGTTGAATCTGAAAAAGAGGGATAAAAACAATCAGCAATAAATGACCATGAAACGGCTGTCGTTCATACTAATGTTCTTGTCGCTCGCCACCGTGCAGCATGTCCACGCCCAGTATTACAGCGTGAACTACGACACACGCACCGTGGCGGCGATGGCCGCCGCCTTCGGTACGGAGACGGTCGCCGAGAGCTATTACCGGGAGCAGGTGGACGACATCCTCAAGCACTATACCGCCGCAGAGGTCGCCGCCGCCGGCATCTTCTCGTCGAAATTCCTTGAGCGCAAGGCCCTGTCCGAGCTGGGCATATGGAGCAGCAGCACGGAGAACTACTATTACCGCCGCATCTACAACATGGTTGCCCGGAAAATCATACCGAAGATCTGGGTGGTGGCCAAGATGATGCTGCAATCCCCGCAGACAGCCCTCTACTGGGGCAGCTACCTGATGAAAGTGTGCGACGACACCAAGAGCCTGTGCATGCAGTTCGAGAGCATCGTGACCAACAGCACGTTGACTTTTTCCGACGTGGCTTTTCTCGAAATCAAGGAAGAGTTCGCCTCCCTGCTGCGGCTCAGCGAACTGGGAAACATTGACTGGCAGCGGATGCTGGACGACCTGGCCCGCATACCGGGCAACTTCACGAAAGAAAACCTGCAGAGCGACCTCGACAATTTGTACAACATGGGTGTGGGGCTGGCCACGGCTGGCATCGGGAATATCGGGGACGCCCTGCTGCAGACCAGCTCGTTCCATGACCTGCTGAACGGCAAGGTGGAAGAGATATTCCACCTGTATGACCATTACAGCTACTTGTACGAAGCTGCGGAACAGGATGCCGGACGGCTCCTGCTCGACATGGTGGGCGGCCCGGAGAATGTGGCCGGGCTGTTCGACTTCAGCAACTACGACCTGACCTCGTGGATTACCGACTACATGGACGAAGCCGCCGGGAATTACTACACCCAGCGGTGGTACATCGCCCGCCGAGAACAAGGCAGCGTGTCGCTGTGCGACTACTATCCGCCCACGGACGACAACAGCATCCTGAACGGCGGCGAATGGACCCGTTTCGAGACCACCGACGCCGGGTTCTATCCCAACGCCTCGCAGCGTGAGCAGGCCCTCTCCAACTCGGAGCGGTATGCCGGATGGTCGCGCGACCGGGTGCAGCAACTGAACAACCAAAACGACGGCTTCACTTACTCCATCCGTTACAGCCAGAAGGCCTACGTCATCAGCCGTGGCGGGAAACAGACCAAGAAGGCATACGCCTACGAAATCCACGTGACCCAGAGCTGGAACCGGGAGGAAGTCGTCTATGAGGATGTATTTGACTCTTATTCGATGGACCTGAACACCTTCAAGGCGCAGCTCAACGCCCGCCTGTCGGAAATCAACGAAAACGAGGAAGGCTACACCTACTATATCGCTTCCGATGCCCGGAACTACTACCAGGCGACGGACGCCGCCAAGCTGCAGGGCTGCGAGAGCGTGACCATCAGCGTGACCTGTTCTGACGGCGCGACCCTCGGACAGGGAACGACCCAATACAAATGCCGCAAGTGCGGCAGTTCGCTGAACGGCCATTCGAAGGAGTGCGCCATGCAGACCACCGTGACGGACAATGAACTGGACACCTCGGAACTGGACGGGATGGTGCAGGAAGCCGAGAACCAGGTCGCCGCCCTCCAGTCGCAGATAAAGGCTCTGGAGGATGAGAACGCCGCCCTGCTGAAGAAGATTTCCGAATCGAGCGTGGAAGACGCCGCCGTTTACCGGCAGCAGTACAACGCCAACCAGACCCGGATACAGGAACTGAAGAGCGAATTGGCTGAGTGGCAGCAAAAACTGGCAGACTACGAAAACGCAAAATCGGAGGCTGCCGGCGACAATGCCGTGGCGACGGACGACTACTACCGCATCCCGGCCATCATGCAGGACTGCAAGACCGCCTACAACCTGACGTGGCAGGACGGCGGAGCATGGAACGGTTACACCTTCGTGCGCAAGGCCACCATGACGGACATCAACGGCGTCATCACCTTCAAGGCGACCCTTTCGATCGCGAGGAAGCCCAAATACTTCCTCGGCATCAAGATACACCGTGCCATCCTGCAGATAGCATGGGAACTGACCACGGAATACACCGACACCCATGTGGCCGATGTGCTGACGCTCGACCCGAACCTGTCGGACGCGGAAAAGGCCAAGCAAGTGAACGACCGTATCGCGGAGATAGCGAGGGAATACCCCTCCTGCAAGATTACTACCGAATATGCCAGCACGCCGCCGATGGAAGACACGCCTACGGGCGATGTGTACCACCTGCTATGGTCGAGCGACCGCCTTGAAATCGCCCGTGAGGTGGACACCCGCCTCACGAGAATCTACGCCGACCTCGTGTCGCTGGAGAAGATGATGCACTACAAGTACAGCATCATCGACCTGTTGAAGGATGTGCTGCCCGAACTGGACACGGATGAAGGACGCAGGCTCACGCTTGTGGAAGAATGCCACGAACGGTGGGTGGAAAATGCCCGTAACCTGCGCAACGGGAACGGCAGAAAGGAGGACGTAAGATGAGACAGAGACTGACTTTGACCTTCCTGCTGCTGGCTCTTCTGCCGTATGTCGCCAAAGCCCAATGGACTTTCGACATCGTATCGGTGGAAGCCTACATCAACGACCACAAGAAACAGCGCAGCCTGCTGCTGGCACGTTCCAACCTGGAATACAGCAACAAGCTGCTGCACGAGTACAGCAAGGACGCTACCGTGGAATACAAGGAGCTGAACGTGGACCTTGACCGGTACACACGCGCCTTTGATGTCATCGACGTGATGTACCAGTCCCTGCGGACGGTGCTGAACGCCAAGGACACCTATACGACTGTGAGCGACCGCATCGGCGATTACAAGGAGATGATGCTGACCGAGTTCAACAACAAAGTGCTGAAGCGCGGAAAGGCCGAGCCGGAAGACCTCCTGATACTCACGATAAACAAGAAAGCGATAGAAGACATCGCCCATGACGGGGAACAGCTGTACAAGTCGCTCAACGACCTTGTGCTGTACGCCACCGGAGCGGCTACCTGCTCGACTTCCGACCTGCTGATGGTCATGGAAGCCATCAACGGGTCTCTCGACGACATCGAGCGGCACCTGAACCGTGCCTACATGGAGACCTGGCGATACATACAGGTACGCATCGGCTACTGGAAAGAAAAGATATACCAGGCACGCAGCCGTCAGGAAATCATCGACGGGGCCTTTGGCCGCTGGCGCGGTGCCGGAAGACTGGATTATTAACGAAAAAAGGAAAAGGATATGCACATGAAACGAACAATGACACTTCTTGCGGCGGCAGTCCTGACGGCACATGCCGCCCATGCGCAGTATGTGACCTACAACCACGACTCGCCCAAGCAGAACCAGATTACCGTGATGGAAACCGGCACCGGGGCATTCACCCCGGAAATCTACTACACGCTGCTGCACAACAAGTACAAGAAGACGGCGGCGGCGAAGAACAAGCTGTCGTTCCGGACGCTGGCCGGAGTGAACCTCTACAACCAGACGGACGAGGCGGAAGCCATCGACTCGGCACTGGTCAAACGGGCCGCTGTCGAGGCATTGAACGTGGCCGACAGGCAGGTGGACCTGGCCTGGCTTGCCGAGGGCGACAAGGTGAACGGACAGATGGAACGCTTCCGGCGCAACATCGACCGCATTCTCCTGTGTGGCGGCACGCCGGACGAACGGGAACGCTGGGAAGAATATTATCAGGTGTACCAGTGCGCCATCAACGCCACCAAGGATGCCTACATGCCCAACGCCCAGCGGAAGAAAGAGTACCTGCGCATCAGCGAGGATGTCGCCCGGCAGAACGGGACGCTTGTCCTCTACCTCGCACGGAAACAGAACGCCACCGTGACGGAGGGACTGCTGAACGCAGAAGAAGCACAGCCTATCGACAAAGGAAGCATCCTGCGCGATGCCGTGGAGCGGTGGAACGAATCCCGGTTTGCCGTGCGTGGCTCGCAGACGGGTGGCGGCAGCGGAGGAAGCGACGGAGAAGAAACCGTGAACAGGAACTAAAAAAGAAACGGAAATGGCAGACGGAAATATCCTATCGAATTTCGGCATAGACCTTCTGGAAGAGGAAATAGATGATGTCATCTTTCAGACCAACGAGTTTCTGACCGACGCCACGTTTACCGGTGCACAAGGCCCGTTCTGGTGGATCCTGCAGATGTGCATGGCACTCGCCGCCCTGTTCGCCATCATCATGACGGCGGGCATGGCCTACAAGATGATGGTCAAGCACGAGCCTCTGGACGTGATGAAACTGTTCAGGCCGCTGGCCGTGTCATTGGTCCTCTGCTGGTGGTATCCCCCGGCAGACACGGGCATGGCAGGCAGCGGCAGCAACTGGTGCTTCCTGGACTTCCTGTCCTACATCCCCAACTGCATCGGCTCGTACACCCACGACCTCTACCAGGCGGAAGCCGCGCAGATCAGCGACAAGTTCGAGGAAGCGCAGGAACTCATCTTCGTGCGCGACACGATGTACACCAGCCTACAGGCGCAGGCGGACGTGGCCCATACCGGAACATCCGACCCGAACCTGATAGAGGCCACGATGGAACAGACCGGCGTGGACGAAGTGACCAGCATGGAGAAAGACGCGGCCAAGCTGTGGTTCACCTCGCTGACCTCCGGCATCGTCGTGGGCATCGACAAAATCATCATGCTCATCGCCCTTGTGGTGTTCCGTATCGGGTGGTGGCATCAAGGCACATAGACATATATATTCACTCTAATAATAATTGCGTATGACACAACAAGTACAAAGTAACAAGGAGGCAAACCTCAGCAAGCAGGTTGCCGAACTCCAGGGGCGAGTCAAGTCCTTGGAGCAGCTTCTCCATCAGGGGAAGGATGTGCTGACCTTGGAAGAGGCAGCCAAGTTCATGGGCATTGCCCGCAGTTCTCTCTACAAGATGACCCACGAGCAGACCATCCCGTTCTACAAACCGAATGGCAAGATGATCTTCTTCGAGAAGTCAGACCTCTTGGCATGGGTACGGAAGAACCGCGTGTCCTCTGAGGCGGAGATTTCCGAGGAGGCTGAACGAATCATTCAGCGTCTCGCCACCAAATAGACAGGAGTATGGCAGAATACGAGGACAAGCAAAAATTGGCAGTCGAGCTGGCTGTCCACTGGGCAAAGACCGGGCTAAAGCAATTCTCCATGCGTGATGCAGTCAATGACTATATGGAGGAGGTAGGTGCAAACAAAGCCATGACGGACGAGAGCATCATCGGCAGAAGAAGAATCTGTGCGCAGCAACTCACCATCAGGAGCATTGCTTTCCTAAGCAAGGATGAATTGCATAAGGTGGAACAGGAATTGAAGCGGATAGCAGAGAACGATGCGCCCAAGCAACATCGGGGTTGGCATAGATGACATTTCCTTTTCTTCCCTCTGTTTTGGAACAACAGCGTATATCTGTTTCAAGAGTAACAAGGTTAATAACCTTAATGCCGTAAGATTAATAATCCTACTGCTGCAAGGTTAATAACCTTATCAGGAATAAAGCCGTATCACTATGGAAGGACAACAGAATGACACGTTCCATCTTTCCATTTCTCTTAGCCAGTTAACTCCAACGGCACAGCAGTCGTTCTGCCTTTTGTACGAAGATATTATATCTGTCTTGTAAATGTGGAATGCCCACGGAATTTATCAATTAACCAAATGTCAAACCCGGGACGGTATGGCAGGAACACCATACGCAAGAAGCAAGGCACATCTGTCTGCCGTTCCTTTTTCTCTTTACTGAATATGCAAAGAAACAACAACGAGGCAGCAATTCTGCCTATTGACTCCTTTCTGGAGGAGTCATTTCCCTTTACTGACATCACGCTTCATCTTTCAGCGGATGCGATTACATTCCTTATGGGGACAACAAAAGGACGGCTTAACCTCATGTACTATCTGTACATCCTCCACACTATGACCATCGGTGACAAGTCGCAAATGGTGCGAGGCATCCGTGTCGATACAGGCACCTGCCAATGTTCGCTCTCGGTCTCTTCCCTTGAAGAAGTGTGGGGTATCAAGCGCAAGCAGGGGCGCAACCTGCTCGACAAGATGGAACAGCTGGGACTTATCAGCCGCTCGTCTGATTTCGTCACCTCCATTGTTGATGTCGTGAGTGTGCAGAATGGTCATGCCATGGGACGGGCGTTCACCAATCCCAACCGTCTTCTCCTTGCTGAGAGAAATCAGACTTCTCCAGTTTTATCACCACCAGCCCAATCTGTACAAGGTGCAGATACGGCCACTGTCATCATGAAGACATCAGAAAAGCCTCAGACGGATATTATCACCTCTTCCGAGGCAACTATACCCTCCAAGGCTGCAAAGATGCCTCAGAGCCTTTTTGATTTCGCTGACGAAGACGGAACTGTTGTTCCTTATGGGCAGCATGAGTAGGATGGTCGGGCGCGCAGAGCTTGCTCCACGGCCCAACTGATTAAGTGGGGGCATAACACAATATGCCCATTCACCTCTGCGAGGCTCAGGGCGGCACAGCAACGGTCTCATGCCCCACATGTTCCCGTGCCTGCCATGCCAGCCTATCGTCTGGGACAAGGATGAATGCCCCCACTACCCCAAAGCAATACAAGAAAAGGAATGTCTCACGATCCATAGGCTTGGAACGTGAGGACATTCACAATGTAGAACTATAACGTAACAGAACAGAAATATGAGTAATGAGCCAAAAGGTGCGATGCACTTTGAGGGCAGAAAGTCCATCGGAGCGATGGAGGCTGCCGAGAACCAGCGCAGGTGGGACGAGAAGCACTATCAGACAGTGAACAAGAAACCGCTGCATTGGTACGACATCACCCGTGCACATCTCAACTTTGAGGTCGCCAAGGGTGGTATTATCCAAAAGATGGGAACATCAAAACCTGTTGAGGAACGTTTCAAGGAGAGGTTGGAGGAACTGGGTGTGAAGCCTAACCCGGAGGTAAAGAAGAACGACCCTGCAGCTGCGAAGATGTCTAACCAGATTGTGGAGTTCGTTTTCAGCGGTGACCACGAAGTAATGAACACGATGGCATTCGGCAATCAGGCTGTCGATTTCGAGCGTGACGGAACAGCGGACAACAGCCATATCCAGCGAATGAATGAAATTGAGCAATGGGCTATCGACCTTTATGACTGGATGGCAAAGAAGTATGGTGAAGAGAACATCATCGGATTTGATGTGCATCTTGACGAGACTACGGCACATTGCCATGCGACCATCATTCCTGTTGTGATGAGAACAGAAAAGAAGACTGGCAGGGAGCGACCTGTGGTTTCATACAAAGGGCTGTTCGGTAAGGACAAGGCAACAGGTCAGGAGATTATGAAGCAGTTGCACACGGAACTCTACGAACAGGTGAACAGCAATTACGGGCTGATGCGTGGTGACCCTGTGGAGATTTCGGGCGCACAGCATAAGGACAAGGTGCAGATGTACTACCAGTTGAAGCGTGAGTTGCCGGAGTTGGAGAACCGTGCCGTTGAGCTTAGAATCTTTATCAGCAAATTGGAGCTGCAATACAATGGGCTTAGCCATCAGATTGAATCCTTGAAGCAGGATTTGGAGAACAAGAAAATCACCCTGTCTGAATATGAGGAACGAACATCAGAACTGATGAAGCAGAAAATTGCTTTGGGTGACAAAATCCGTGACCGTAAGAGCCGACTCATGCAATGTGAGAACCAGATTGCATCGCTTCGCCAGCGGCAGGCTAATGCTGAGGTAGCGGTTAAACAAGCGGCAAATAATATGGAAAGGATGAAGGAGGCACAACTGGACAATTCTGTCATGATGGTCAAAGGGGCAATCTTTGATGAACTGCTTTCTGGCTTGCGAACATTCCTGGAGAATATGCCTAAGCCAACTGCTTATGCTTTGGAGAGTGTACGGGGAACTATCGTTGAAGACCTGTTTGACGGCTCTTTGGGAAATGTCATTTCCACTGCCGCAGGGATGGTAGCTGCTGCCATCGGTGATGCTACCACTCCCATGTATTCAGGTGGTGGTGGAGGTTCGTCTTCGGATGACAAACCAAAGAAAGATGATGATGAGGACTGGTGGAGGTTTGCCCATCGTGCAGCACGATATGCCAGCAGGAACAAACCTTCCAAGTCAGCTACTCGGAGTCCGAGAAGATAGGCATCAACCGCTTCCAATGCTCTATGCAGGGGAAAGGGTCGTACACGGTAAACAGCCCTCGGAAGTATGAGACCTTTTCCCCTTTTCTTATGGCTTCCGCAGCCATCTCTTTCACTCCCTGCTGTTCTGCAAGTGCGGTCAGTTGCCGTTCCATCCGTTCACGTCTCTTAGAGAAATGGTCTATGGAATAAAGGCGCAAGGCTTCAAACTCATCGTTCTTGCCATTGTTGCGATACAGTTCCAACAGTTCATCGTAGGCATCAGGTTCCCAAGGATGATGACCGATAAGGAACAGATAGTATTGTTCCGCTGCCACAAATCCCTGGGTCTTCTCAACATCCCTACAATATGCGAGTGTGTCTGCCAGCCTGTTCAGGTAGTCACTGATTTCCTTGTCAGCATCGGCAGGGATTTTGTCTTCGTTATCACCCTCATAAAAGTCAAATGGTGGAAGACTGGCACAATACTCATCATATCGTTCTCCGAGGGTCGGGTGCTTGATATTCGCTGGAAAAGTGAGAACGAAAGGTTTCTTTTGCTGTTCCGCAAAGTTACTACAAAAAAGTGAAATGCGGAAAGATATAGTGATAGAATTGAGTTACAAGGGTTTTGGTTGAAGTGGCGATAATCCGTGAAGCCATTACAATCCCTGCCGAAGCCAAATCCTGACGCCGCTACGTTACTTGTTCGTAACCATGCCCGAAAATGCGACAAACGGGTACGAATAGCGAAACAAGGCTCTAAGGAATAGTGAGTTACCCATAACTCATGCGACAAATCAGGTTACGGAAAAAGATTGCGCCGTTCCTCCCCGTTTTGCGTACCGACACCGGACTCTTCACCAACTAATTTTGAAACCCAAAAATTAAGGACAATGAAGAGTACATTTTCAGTAATCTACTACCTCAAGCGTCAGGTAGTGAAAAAGGACGGGACAGTTCCCGTCATGGGACGCATCACGGTGGACGGCAGCCAGACACAGTTCAGCTGCAACTGACTGTCGATCCGAAGCTGTGGGACACCAAAGGTGGACGTGTCACGGGCAGAAGCACGGCGGCACTCGAAACGAACCGTATGCTTGACAAGATGCGGGTACGCATCAACAGGCATTATCAGGAAATCATGGAGCGTGACAACTTCGTCACGGCGGAGAAGGTGAAGAACGCCTTTCTCGGACTGGAACACCGCTACCACACGCTGATGCAGGTGTTCCGCCAGCACAACGAGGACTACGAGAAGCAGGTGGAGGCAGGCATGAAAGCCAAAGGCACGCTGCTGAAGTACCGCACCGTTTACAAGCACATGCAAGAGTTCCTCGACATCCGCTACCATGTGAAGGACATCGCCCTAAAAGAGCTTACCCCGGCTTTCATCTCCGACTTTCTTCAATCTCAGACATCATTTTTTGCAAATCTGTAATAGCTTTGGAACTTGCCGCTTGGGGTATCTGCAACTCAAAATAGAGCATCGGTTCGAGAATGTCCACACCTGACTGTTGCAAGGCCAGCCTGAAGACATAAGGGGTCAGCTGTCTGAAATCAGCAGGTGTACTTACCGGGCTATAATACTCGGCTTGAGTAAAAGTTACTTTCAGATCAGTCACTTCCCATCCATGTAAACCAGATTGGCAAGACATACGAATCCCTTCAAAAACGGCATTTTGAAAAGAATGGTTCAGATAACCATAGGAGATGTCACTTTCGATTTGCAACCCTGTCCCTAACGGCAAGGGTTCAAGCGTCAGCCCTATTGTGGCCCAGTAAGGGTTGGGTGGCACTTCGATCTGAATAATCTTATTGACCTTTTTTACAGGTCGTTCTTTGTAGATAGTCTTGATCTCATCAAAATGGACCTTTACGGAAAATCGTTCTTCCAGCAATGTCTGTATGATTTCCTTTTGTGTCAAACCATATAACGAGATTTCCAATTCATCACTATATGAGTTTATGGAAAAGGACAAAGACGGGTCTTCAATCCACAATGTATTCAGAGCGGATATCACCTTGCTTCTCTCTTCGGACCTGTCTGGCCGGACGGAGGATTTGAGAGCGGGATGCTGATGAGATAACCCTTGAATCAAACAAGGTTTAGTACCTAAATAATCTCCGATTCGAAAATCTTCCATATCTTCTACAATCGCGATATCATTGGCCCCCACTTCATCAACATTTATCTCTCTGCCCTGATAAATAGTCTTTAGATTTTTAATCTTGATGAATTTTTCCGAATCGTTGATTCTTACAATGTCTCGAAGTCTCAGACTTCCGTCAATTATTTTTAGAAAACTTCTTTTATGTCCTTTGGGGTCATGCTCTATCTTATAGAGATAAGCTGAAAGTCTGTTTGAGACTGATTCTGGAGGAAGTATAAAAGAAGAGATGGCGTCCAACAACTCATTGATACCGATATTGAACATTGCTGATCCATGTAGTACCGGATAGACTTTGGCTTTTGCCACAAGATCGATTATCGTATTCCAATAATCAGCCGGTGAAATTTCGCTATCCGCCAAATATCGTTCTAATATATTGTCGTCATGGTTGCATACAAATTCTTTGTATTCTTCCTTTATATATGTTTGGGAGCAAATCGGATAAACCAATCCATCGACAACAGTTTGCATAAACAGGACATCTTGAGACAGATTTGTTTTTATATCCAGATACAAACGCTCTAAATTCACACCGTCACGGTCAATTTTATTGATAAATATAATTGTCGGGATTTGCAGTTTTTGTAAAGTATTGAACAGCAACTTTGTTTGCGCTTGTATGCCTTCCTTTGCGGATAAGATGAGGACTGCTCCATCAAGCATTTTGAATGTCCGCTCCACTTCCGCAATAAAATCCATGTGTCCCGGAGTGTCAATGATATTGCATTTCACTCCATTCCAGATAATAGATGTCGTAGAAGCCCGAACAGTAATTCCTCTACGTTTCTCTATATCCATAGAGTCTGTTATGGTGTCACCATTATCCACACGGCCGCACTTTTCCGTTGCTCCACTGGCAAACAGCAGATTCTCGGTTACGGAAGTTTTTCCTGCATCAATGTGAGCAAGAATTCCTAAATTTATAATATTCATTTGGATTAAGCAATAATATACTACAATAGATGCATTGTCGAAACGCACCTTTTAATACCTCCTCGTAGCATGTGAGAACTACAGGATTACTAACTCGTATTAATATGTATATTATTACTGCCGCATAACGATTACAAAATTACACAAAAAAATATATCTCCTTAATTCCGCAACACTTTGATTTAAATTAATTTATAAGTTCCTGAGCAACAAAAAGTTGCCCAGGATTTTGCCGTGTCAGATTTTTCACTTATCTTAGTGTTGCAATTAGAAAACAAGCGAAAATCGTAACAAGGCATGGCAAAGGTACAAATAAAATCTGAGAAACTCACACCTTTTGGAGGAATTTTTTCAATCATGGAGAAATTTGACTCCATGCTTTCACCCGTTATCGACTCAACACTGGGTCAGAGATGCCGCAGTATCATCGGATATCAGTTCAGCGAGATAGTCCGTTCGCTGATGAGCGTTTATTTCTGTGGCGGCTCATGCGTGGAAGACGTAACGTCACAACTGATGCGCCATCTCTCGTATCATCCTACCCTTCGTACATGCAGCTCTGATACCATCCTCAGAGCCATCAAGGAACTGACACAGGAAAACATCTCCTATACTTCCGACCAAGGCAAGACCTATGATTTCAATACTGCAGACAAACTCAACACATTGCTTATAAACGCTTTGGTTTCTACAGGCGAGTTGAAGGAAATTGAGGAATACGATGTTGACTTTGACCATCAGTTTCTTGAAACGGAGAAGTATGATGCAAAACCGACCTACAAAAAGTTCCTCGGCTACAGGCCTGGCGTATATGTTATCGGTGACAAGATAGTCTATATCGAGAACAGCGATGGCAACACGAATGTGCGTTTTCATCAGGCAGACACCCATAAGAGATTCTTCGCTCTTCTGGAATCCCAGAACATCCGTGTAAATCGCTTCAGGGCAGACTGCGGTTCCTGCTCGAAGGAAATCGTCAGTGAGATAGAGAAGCATTGCAAACATTTCTACATCCGTGCCAACCGATGCAGTTCGCTCTACAATGACATCTTTGCTCTGAGAGGATGGAAGACGGAGGAGATTAACGGCATCCAGTTCGAACTCAATTCCATTCTCGTTGAGAAATGGGAAGGCAAGTGCTATCGTCTTGTCATCCAGAGACAAAGACGCAACAGTGGCGACCTTGACCTATGGGAAGGCGAATACACTTACCGTTGTATTCTGACCAACGATTACAAGTCATCGACAAGGGACATTGTTGAATTCTACAATCTGCGTGGCGGCAAGGAACGTATCTTTGACGACATGAACAACGGATTCGGTTGGAGCAGGCTCCCCAAGTCATTCATGGCGGAGAATACTGTCTTTCTTCTGCTTACTGCATTGATACACAATTTCTACAAGACCATCATGAGCAGGCTTGACACCAAGGCTTTTGGGCTCAAGAAAACGAGTCGCATAAAGGCTTTTGTCTTCAGATTCATCTCCGTACCTGCCAAGTGGATCATGACTGCAAGGCAATACGTGCTGAATATCTACACAGAGAACCGCGCTTATGCAAAACCCTTCAAAACAGAATTCGGATAAGAATCCTTTCTTTCCGGTTAGAATCTGCGTATTTCCTCAAGTCGCATCGTGGGGTAAGGGGATGTTGGCTACATATTGATGTTGTGCTGTTGCTTTTTACTGAAAGCTACTACTAACGACTCATAAATCTACCCTTAATCGTGTATTGGATGATAGTTGCGGATTTTAGGTATCTAACAAAAGTGGGAGGATTTTTTAACTTTTTACCATAGACATTTTATTAGGGAAGCGTAGGTTCAACTGGTAAGTACAAATAAGTAGAAATGTTTGAACAACAACGTTTTAGGAAGTTGAAAAAAATCAAGTTTCTCTCTCGGTATAACGTTTATTTTGGCCAATATCTTCTTTAGTTTGGCATTTGAGTATTTCCCTCTTTCCTGCCGTATTTCTTGGGTGTCGCAAATTTTGCGACTACCGGCTCACCTTCCAGTTCCTCCCTCAATGCGTTATTGATATGTTTTGCTATTGTCTTGTAATCTCTACCATAAAGTTGAGCTATTTGCTCCCGATTAAGCCACACGGTATCTTTCTCCAACTTTACTTCAAGCTGGGTATTGCCGTCATCTGCCGTATAGAGCACGATAGATGACCCGTTGTTTGCTACAATTCTATTCTCTTTCATTCCTGTTCTTCCTTATTGTATTTATTCCACATTCTCTTTATCTTCCCTGCTATCTCCTTGCGGAGCCAGAGTGGTTCAAGCACTTCCACATCCTCTCCATTCCATAATATCTCCTGCTGGAAATCGAATGTAGGGCGAAGGCGATACTCGAAGATGCTGTAGTCATTGGTTCTTTCTGTCTCATGCTGCGATTCATGCAAGGGTAGGTCACGAAGATAGTTGGCTTGTCCTGTACTCAACTTTAATCTTACCTTTTGAATGTCGCAGTCACCACCTGAAATGATGCCAAAACATCCATCGAAGTATTCCTGCGGACAGAACTCCTTCGGATATTCAAACGTATGACTTGACAGGCGTAAGTCGCGGATGCGGTCAAGACAAAAGATTATATCCGTATTAGCAGGCCATTTGCGAGCCACCATGTACCATCGTTGGCGAAAGAGTTTTACACAAAGAGGCATGACATAATGGTCACGGATGTCCTCTCGCCAATAGTTATAATAGGCAATGTGGATGAAGCGGTTTTTCTTCATGGCTTCAAGAATCGGATCCAAATATTCCCGTCCGCTCGGCACATCCTCTAATAGAATCCTGTCCTTGATGGATTTATGTTCTGCGAGAGAATTACTGACGGAATAGGTGCTTAGAAGCCAGCTCTCGATGCTACCTCTTCTCATATCATCTACGTTGTCTATGTAGTATCGGTATGGTGCCGCCTTTTCGCATTCAATCGAAAGACCGAATGTGTCGAAGATGTTCCACTTCCACTTGTGGAAAGTGCGCTTCAGCAATTCCTCACCGCCACTCAGGTCAACATTATCCATCCATTGACGGTTGAGTTCCTCAAATGTTATCTTTCGAGCCTTGTGGATGGTTTCCACTATCCACACCAGCTTGTTGGTTTGATTCAGTGCCATATATAATCCATTTTATATACTAATACGAATTTGATGCAAAATTATTGTGCAGGTGTGCCATTTTCGTTCATACCAAGCCGAAAAATAGTACTTTTTCTAATAAATTGAGGATAATTCACTTCAAAAATGATTCAACAATAGGGAAAAGAAGTGTTCAAAGCACGAACCCTTATTGTGGCTCGCACATCGAACACTTCTTGTGAAATCAGAAGATACCGTTAAGCATATTAACCGCATCCACTTTCTTTTCCATCACCACATCGGCATAGATTTCCGTGGTGTGGATGTTGGTATGTCCCAACATCTCACTTGTGGTGTAGATGTTACTTCCTGCTGTAAGGGTGAGGGTGGCGAAGGTGTGACGGCTGCAATGGAAGGAAATAGATTTGTCTATTCCTGCTTTAGCTGTCATACGCTTCAAGGCACGGTCGGCATTGCAGAGAAGGGGAATATGTGTGAACACCCTGTCATCAAGTGATGCAGTGCCTCGTTCCGGCATCCATTCCAAAGCCTGCTTCCCCAAAGGAATTACCGCAGATTTCTTCGTCTTCTGCATAGATTGGACATACACTTGTAAACCATCCTCTGTCTCTCGGATGTCTCGCCAATACAGTTGTAGCAAGTCGCTATGGCGCAAGCCTGTAAAGCAGCAGAACATAAATGTCTGTTTCGTAATAGGACTGCCAGTTTCGACTTCCGACATGCGTTTCAACTCTTCTACGGTAAGATAGTCCCTGTCGCTTGGTGTCTTCACAAAGGTCTCTCGCTTTTCCAGCTCATAGAACGGATGCTTCTGTAACACGCCTTGTTCCACCGCATATTTCAGCATAGAGTTGACATCGGTCTGTATCAGCAGCATTGTTTTGGGTGACAATGGCTTCGGGCGATTGAGAGACTTCATGTTTCGGTACACATCTTTGACATATGTGAGAAAGTTCTTGTAGAAGGACTTATCTACCTTGTCCATCATGAGACTGGGACGGTTGATGTGAGTCAGATAAGACTTGACTATGTTGACGGTGCTCCGCATATGCTTCTGATACGCAAGCGAATATCTGTCTCCCTTTTGAAGGTGAAGTAAGTATTCATCCATCCATTTTGAAAACTCAGCGGTAGGTGTAGATACCGCCTTTCCCTCTGGTTTGCTGCAAATACCCAGTATTCTCTCAGACTTTATCTTCAATGCCTTTTTCAACGTGGCTTCGTTTACCCTGCGGTCGTTATCAGTCTTCTCGGGAATAAGGTAAAGGTTCAGCGATTCATACTGACGCCTTCCTCCCTTTTCATAGAACTCCAGATATAGGGTCGTGTTGCCGCTCTTATGCTTGCGGCTGCGTAGTTCTATCTTCATAGTTTCCGGTATTATCATCCTTTGTAAATAGGTCGTTGACGAGGTTCATTGCATCCACTTTCTTCTTGTCCACGATTTTTGCATAGATGGCTGTTGTAGTCACATTGGCATGACCAAGCAGCTTGCTCGTCGTGTATATGTCCACTCCGAGAGTTAGCATCATGGTGGCGAAGGTGTGGCGGCTGCAATGGAAAGAGACTTTCTTCTCTACCCCTGCTGCCTTTACCAACTTCTTAACATGATAGTTGATGGTCGCATCACTGGCTGGTAAGGTAAATTGAAATGCCTGAACCTCGTACCCGACCTTGCGGCATGGATGATACCGGAAGGCGACACCGCCTTCTCGACCCGAAACTTCGGTGAGGGCGTGGCACAACAGGCTGATGGCGGCGAGCATCGTGGCATTGAAATGCCTGAACCTCGTACCCGACCTTGCGGCATGGATGATACCGGAAGGCGACACCGCCTTCTCGACCCGAAACTTCGGTGAGGGCGTGGCACAACAGGCGAAGATGACAGCCACGGGCGCCATCGGAACCATGACGCGATAAGGAAACTCTGACCCATTAAGAACTATCATCAATCATAAAACAAAAAGGATATGAAAACCAAGAAAAGAATCGAGAAATGGCTGGCGGACGAGAATTTCCGCCGGTATGCCGAGAAACGGATGCAGGAAGAGATTACGGAAGTGCCGGAGAACCATACGCTTGACCGGAAGTACGAGGAACTCGACGAAGGTTTCGAGTGTGACGACCGGTACATCTCGCCCCTTGTGGAATACCTCGCCTACCGCCTGCATCTGGCAAGGCTTTGCAGGAACCCGCACAAGCGCAGACGCGACATCTGGTGGGTGTTCGTGCATGTGTTCATGCAGGGGCATTACACCCATGTCTTCTCCGAACATTTCGACCCTCTGCTGGACGAGCTGCAGGACTGCATCATCCCCATGCTGCATGACGAATATGTACGTAGGTTGAACAGCGAAAAGAGGCAGGCAATGGTCATAAAGAATCTGGAGAACAAAATCAGGCTGACAGGCATCGTCTGCACGGCTTTCCTTGTAGGATGCGTCATCATCAGCGTGTCGAGCATCTGGACGGCCCGGACGATGGTCGCGGACGCGCACAAGAAAGTCTATGTGCTGGACGGCAACGTGCCGATATTAGTCAGCCAGACCACGATGGACGAAACGCTCGATGTCGAGGCCAAGAGCCATGTCGAAATGTTCCACCATTACTTTTTCACCCTTGCTCCGGATGACAAGTACATCCGTTACACGATGGAGAAGGCCATGTACCTGGTGGACGAGACCGGACTGGCACAATATAATACGCTCAAAGAGAAAGGTTTCTACAGCAACATTCTCGGAACGAGCGCGGTGTTCTCCATCTTCTGCGACAGCATCCGATTCGATGCAGCCAAAATGGAGTTCACCTACTACGGACGGCAGCGCATCGAACGCCGGAGCAACATCCTGATGCGCGAACTGGTCACAGCCGGACAGCTCAAACGGGTGCCGCGCACGGAGAACAACCCGCACGGGCTGCTCATCGTGAACTGGCGCACGCTGCTGAACAAGGACATCGAGCAGAAGACAAAGAACAACTATTAAAGGAGGAACGACCATGAACATCAAAGGATTCAGACGCATGCTGCTCGGCGAGAAGATGCCGGACAGGAACGACCCGAAATACAAGGAACGCTACGAGCGGGAGGTGAATGCCGGGCGCAGGTTCGCCAAGGCGACCCGGATAGACAAGGCGGCCGCCAAGGTGCAGGGCTTTGCCAACGTGCACCGCACCCTGTTCCTTGTCATCGTATTTGCCTTCGTCGCCGCAGGGCTGGCATGGAACATCTACCGGCTGACCGTCGTGTACCACCGTCAACCCGTAAAGCGGACAGCCACCGAGATGCAGGACAGCATCCTGCGGGAAAGGCACCGGTCATCCGAGCTGTATGTACAACCACCAAAAGAACAATGACGATGAGCATATTGGAGAAAATCAATTTCAGGCAACCGAAGTACATGCTTCCGGCCATCCTCTACCTGCCGCTGCTCGGCGCGTCGTACTTCATCTTCGACCTGTTCCGCACCGAAAAGGCCGAAGTGCAGGACACCACGCTGCAGACCACCGAGTTCCTGAACCCGGAACTTCCGGAAGCCACCCTTAAGAACGGGGACGGCATAGGCAGCAAGTACGAGAACATGACAAAATCATGGGGCCGGATACAGGACTATACCGCCGTGGACAACATTGAAAGGGACGAACCCGATGAAAACAAGGAAGAATATGAATCGAAATACACCGATGACGACATCGCCCTGCTCGGAGAACTCGAACAGGAAAAGAGTATGGCGGCGGAAGCTGCCGACGCCAAGAAACGGGAAGAAGAAGCCCTCGCGGAACTGGAGAAAGCCCTTGCCGAAGCCAGGCTGCGCGGACAGCAGGAAGTGACCCCGCCGGCAAAAGAGGACACGGCCCAAACAGAGGTACCACCAGTGGAACCGCAGGCAGAGGGCCGCATCGACGAGGACAGCCGTGCCGTGAAAACTCCCGGTGAGAATGACAAGGCCAGCGAGGTGGTGAAGAAAGCCAAGGCATCCTCGGACTACTTCCACACACTTGACCGGAGCAGCCAAGAGCCCAGGCTCATCCAGGCCATCATCGACGAGGACATCAAGGCCGTGGACGGCTCGCGTGTGCGTCTGCGCCTGCTGGACGATGTGGAGATAGACGGAAGCACCGTCCGGAAAGGCACCTACCTGTACGCCACGGTCAGCGGCTTCTCGTCCGGGCGTGTGAAAGGCAGCATCAGCAGCATCCTTGTGGATGACGAGCTGGTCAAGGTCAGCCTCTCGCTGTACGACACCGACGGCCTGGAAGGGCTGTATGTGCCGGAGAGCAGATTCCGCGAGACGGGCAAGGACGTGGCCAGCAGCGCGATGTCGGGCAACCTGAGCATGAACACCGGCGGCTATGGCAACAGCCTCGCCCAATGGGGAATGCAGGCCGTGCAGAACGCCTACCAGAAAACGAGCAACGCCATCAGCAAGGCCATCAAGAAGAACAAGGTCAAACTGAAGTACGGCACCTTCGTGTATTTAGTAAACGGAAACCAGAAACAATAGACAAGACGAAAATGGAGCAAGACAAGATATACCACATGGACTGCCTGGAAGGGATGAAGCAGATAGCCGACCGAAGCGTCGATGCCGTGATTGCGGATCTGCCTTACGGCGTGCTGAACCGGCAGAACGGGGCTGCCCGGTGGGACCAAAAAATCCCGCTTGCACCCTTATGGGAGCAGTACCTGAGAATCACCAAGCCGGACAGCCCCATCATCCTGTTCGCACAAGGCATGTTCACGGCGGAACTGGTATTGTCACAGCCCAAGCTGTGGAGATACAACCTCGTCTGGCACAAGGACAGGGTGAGCGGCCACCTGAACGCCAACCGGATGCCCATGCGCCAGCATGAGGACATCGTGGTGTTCTACCGGAAACTGCCGGTGTACCACCCACAGATGACCCCGTGCCCGCCCGAAAAACGGAACCATGACCGCCGCAAGACGGAAGGTTTCACCAACCGCTGCTACGGTGGCATGAAGCTCGCCCCAGTGCGCATAGCCGATGACAAATACCCGACATCGGTAGTATCCGTACCCAAGGAACACTGCAAGGGAGCCTTCTACCACCCCACACAGAAGCCAGTAGCCCTGATAGAATACCTGATACGGACCTACACAGACGAGGGCGACCTCGTGTTGGACAACTGCATCGGCTCCGGGACGACCGCCATCGCCGCCCTGCGGACAGGCCGGCACTACATCGGCTTCGAAATCGACAAGAGTTATTGCGAAATTGCCGAGCAGCGAATACGGGAGGAAGGCGAACAGAGGGAAAGAATGAACAACGGGAATAAACAATAAAAAAGCATAGACATGAACAGACATCGAATGACGGGCCTGTTTCTCCTTGCGGCCGGACTGTGCGCCGCATACGAGGCAAAAGCCCAGAAAACCTACGAGGAAATGGAGCTGCTCACCGTGAACGAGCAGGTGACGACCGTCATCACGGCATCGGAACCGGTCCGACTGGTGGACATCTCCACCGACAAGGTGGCGGGTGACCAGCCATTGGACAACATTATCCGCCTGAAGCCCAAGGAGGCCGGACACGAGGACGGCGAAGTGCTCGCCATCGTCACCATCGTGACGGAACGCTACCGCACGCAGTACGCGCTACTCTATACTACCCGGCTGAAGGAAGCCGTGACCGACAAGGAGATACTGCCTGCGGAACGGGAAGCCTACCACAATCCCACCGTCTCCATGTCCACAGCGGAGATGACCGGACTGGCCAGACGCATCTGGAACTCCCCGGCCAAGATACGGAACGTGGCGAGCAAGGCACACCGCCTGACCATGCGGCTGAACAACATCTATGCGGCCGGCGACTACTTCTTCATCGACTTCTCGATAGAGAACAAGACCCATATCCGGTTTGACATCGATGAAATCCGTGTGAAGCTCGCTGACAAGAAGGTGTCGAAAGCAACCAATTCGCAGGTCATTGAGCTGACTCCGGCAATGGTGCTGGAACCGGGAAAATCATTCAAGCGGGGCTACCGCAATGTGATAGTCGTCAAGAAGATGACCTTCCCCAACGACAAGGTGCTGACCATCGAGATGACGGAGAAACAGATCAGCGGGCGCAACATCAGCCTGCACATCGACTACGAGGACGTGCTTGCCGCCGATTCGTTTGACCAATCGCTATTGGAGGAGGAATGATGTCAATGAAGAATTAAGAGTGACGAATTAAGAATTGGAAATGATGAGTGAAGCATTGAAAAATAAGGGAAGGACAAGAAACAGACTGCTTGCCTTGGCGGTGGCCGTGTTCACCTTGTCTGTAACAGCTTCGGCACAGCGGAACACCGGACGGCTCTCGCTCGGAGCCGGGCTGCTGTACCGGAACGGCATGGATCTGACCCTTGCCTACGAACATGAGACGAACTACAACAATGCCTGGGAGTTCTTCGCTAACGGCTACCTGCAATGGAAAGACTGTGAGACGTGCGGGCATATCTGCCCGGAATCGTTCTGGCGGAACTACCGCACCTACGGCTTCGGCGTGGCCTACAAGCCCTGCGTGGTACGCGGCAGGAACCACTACGGCAACCTGCGCATCGGGGCATCGGGCGGCAGTGACACGAAGAGATTCCTCGGCGGCATCCACCTCGGCTACGAACACAACTATGTGCTGCGGTCGGGATGGGTGTTCTTCTGGCAGGCGAAGGGCGACGTGATGATAAAGGGAGCCGACCTGCTGCGGGCAGGTGTCGTGCTCGGCGTGAAACTGCCGGTAAAATAACTGATGAAATGAGGGAAAATAAAAATATGAACAGATGACAATAAACAAGATACATATCATCATTGCGGTGGCGGCAGTCTTAACTCTGGCCGCCTGCGACGCACACATCGAGACTCCGGACATGACGGTACGGCCCGGACATGTCCTCTGCGACGACGGCACGGTCCTTTCCTACGAGTTGTACCAAACTTCCGGCAAGCGGGCCGTGGCCATCGTATTCGACACCGGCAAGCACGGCGACACAGAAGAGAACGGTCGTGCCGTCTATCTGTGGGACATCGCTCCCAAAGCCTTTGCGGACACTCTGGGCGTGGAGCAAGGAACATCCGCCGACACGGAAGCATTCGACGGGAACACGAACACCTTTGCCCTATATGACACCCGGGAGACCGCCTCGCCGATGGCGGAAGCGGTATTCGACCTGTGGTGCTACGGACAGAGCGCATACATCCCCTCGGTGGCGGAGATGCGCCTGCTGTATGCGGCACGGGAGGTCGTCAATCCCGTACTGGAAAAATGCGGCGGAGACATCTTGCCCACAGACAGCACAGGCGACTGCTGGTACTGGACCTCGACGGAAGTAGAGGGGCAACAGACCGCCAAAGCGTGGCTCTACTCGATAGGCAGCGGAGCCATGCAGGAGACCCCGAAGACACAGGCACACCGGATAAGGCCCATCATTACCTTGAACAACTAAAAATAACAACAATATGGAAACATTGGATATTACTATGCTTATCGGACTGGTGCTGATGGTATCGGCACTGGTCATCCTTTACCGATGCGCACGGGGAAAATCCCGCCGCCAGCGGATGAACGAACTTGCGGATACACTTCTTTCTATCCACGATAGCTTTGAACTTCAGGTCAGGAGATTGGAAACCCTGTCGGGTGAAATAGCCTCCGACAATGAAAAATGTTCCGCCCTGCAATACCGTGCAGGGCAACTGCAGGATACCGTCGATTCGCTGGAATACAGACGGGACGAGCTTGACCGGGAGAACCTGTCCCTGGCGAGAACCCACGACGAACTGATGCGGAGCAATGCCGACCTGACGGAGAAGGCAGCCCGCCTGCGGAATGCCATAGTAGTGCAGGACGGACAGGCCGTCGTCGAACTGGAGCAGCGCATCGACACCCTGAGAAGAATCAAGGAAGGCTTGGAGATTGCCGTGGAGAACAAACCGGCGGAAGAGGTGCCTTACCTCTCGCAGCCGCTATTCAGCCTGGGCGTCCAGCCATCGGCGCAGAACCACCTCACCGCATACGGGTTAAGATATGTAGGCGACCTGGTGCGTCGTGACGAGCAGTACCTCATGGAAATATGGGGAATCGGTCCGGCAACCGTCGAGCGGATAAAGACCAAACTGAACGAGAACGGCGCATATCTTGACATGGACGTTATCCGGGTGGATAACCGCTGGTATCGCAGAAAAACGGACTAAAAGACAGACAGGCTTATGGAAGAAAGCAAGGAGTTACAGGGATTTTACCGGATATTCCGCGCGGCGGTCTATGTGTCCGTGCTGCTGGAGTTTTTCGAGTACGCCTTTGACCCCTCCGTATTCGGAGACTGGGGCGGCATCCTCGCCGACATTCACGGACGCATCAAGCGGTGGGCGATATACAGCGACGGGCATCTCGTGTACAGCAAGCTGGCGACCGTCCTGCTGATCTGCATCACCTGTATCGGCACGCGGAACAAGAAACATCTGGAGTTCAACGCCAAGCGTCAGGTCGTCCTGCCCCTGACGGCGGGCCTTGCGCTGCTCGTCCTCTCCGTATGGCTGTTCGGCCACCCGATGGGGATGCAGCTGTACACGCTGCCCGTACACATCATCCTCTATATGGCAGCCTCCCTTGCAGGCGTGATACTGGTTCATGTGGCACTTGACAATATCTCGAAATACATCAAGGACGGGCTGATGAAAGACCGCTTCAACTTCGAGAACGAGAGCTTCGAACAATGTGAGGAAAAAGTGGAGAACAACTACAGCGTGAACATTCCGATGCGCTATTACTACAAGGGCAAGTTCCGTAAGGGTTGGGTGAACATCAGCAACCCTTTCAGAGGTACATGGGTGGTCGGCACGCCGGGAAGCGGAAAGACCTTCTCCATCATCGAGCCGTTCATCAGGCAACATTCCGCCAAGGGCTTCGTGATGGTCGTGTATGACTATAAGTTCCCCACTTTGGCGACCAAGCTGTACTATCATTACAGGAAGAACCAGAAGCTGGGCAAGCTGCCACAAGGCTGCAAGTTCAACATCATCAACTTCGTGGATGTGGAATACAGCCGGAGGGTGAACCCCATCCAGTCGAAGTACATCAACAACCTTGCAGCGGCGAGCGAGACGGCGGAAACCCTGCTGGAATCCCTGCAGAAAGGCAAGAAAGAGGGAGGCGGCGGCAGCGACCAGTTCTTCCAGACTTCGGCGGTGAACTTCCTCGCCGCGTGTATCTACTTCTTCGTGAACTACGAGAAAGAGCCTTACGACAAGGACGGAAACAAGCTGTATGCGGAGAAGCGGCAGGACCCGGAGACGAAGTTCTGGAAGCCGACGGGCGTAGTGCGCGACCGCAAGGACGGGAACATTGTGGAACCCGCCTACTGGTTGGGCAAGTACAGCGACATGCCGCACATCCTGTCGTTCCTGAATGAGAGCTACCAGACCATCTTCGAAGTATTGGAGACCGACAACGAGGTGGCACCGCTGCTCGGTCCGTTCCAGACCGCCTTCAAGAACAAAGCGATGGAACAGTTGGAAGGTATGATTGGAACGTTGCGTGTCTATACCTCCCGACTGGCTACCAAGGAATCGTACTGGATATTCCACAAGGACGGTGACGACTTCGACCTGAAAGTGAGCGACCCGAAGAATCCGAGCTACCTGCTCATCGCCAACGACCCGGAAATGGAGAGCATCATCGGCGCCCTGAACGCCCTTATCCTGAACCGCCTTGTAACCCGTGTGAACACCGGACAAGGCAAGAACATCCCCGTGAGCATCATCGTGGACGAGCTTCCGACCCTGTACTTCCACAAGATAGACCGCCTGATAGGAACGGCCCGAAGCAACAAGGTGAGCGTGGCGTTGGGCTTCCAGGAACTGCCGCAGCTGGAAGCCGACTACGGCAAGGTGGGCATGGAGAAAATCATCACCACCGTAGGCAACGTGGTGAGCGGTTCTGCCCGAAGCAAGGAGACCCTGGAATGGCTGAGCAACGACATCTTCGGCAAGGTGGTACAGATAAAGAAGGGCGTAACCATAGACCGCGACAAGACCTCCATCAATCTCAACGAGAACATGGACAGCCTGGTGCCCGCTTCGAAAATCTCCGACATGGCGACCGGGTGGATCTGCGGCCAGACGGCGAGGGACTTCACCAAGACCAAGACCGGTGCAGGCGGCTCGATGAACATACAGGAAGCGGAGGAGTTCAAGACCACGAAGTTCTTCTGCAAGACCGATTTCGACATGAAAGAAATAAAGAAAGAGGAAGCCGGGTATGTGCCCCTGCCGAAGTTCTACACCTTTCCGTCGAGGGAGGAACGGGAGCGCATCCTGTACAAGAACTTCGTACAGGTAGGTCAGGACGTAAAGGAGATGATAAAGGATGTGCTGAACAAGCGCGGGGCGAAATGAGACATGCAAGAACGACTACCGCCGTCCTGCTGCTCCTGTGCGTAGCGACGGCCCTGTACGGGCAGGGAAAGCACGGAGGAGGAACGCCATCCCCCGGCCTGTCCCTATTCCGGCTTCCTCCGCTGGAACGCGCCATCCTCTGCACGAAATACCACGAAGGCTGGCATGGCGAGAAAAAACACTGGCCCTATGTGGGCTGGGGACACCGTGTGCTCCCCGGCGAGCGTTTTACCAACAACATCACCCGGGCGCAGGGCGATTCCATCCTGCGGGCCGACCTGATGAAGCTGTGCCGCCTGTTCCGCCGGTTCGGGCGTGATTCGACCCTGCTTTCGTGTCTTGCCTACCAGGTGGGCCCGTACAGGCTTTTAGGCAGCAAGTCCATACCCAAAAGCAGGCTCATACAAAAGCTGGAAGCCGGGAACAGGGACATTTACAAGGAGTACATTTCTTTCCGGTGTTACAAAGGCCGGGTAATTCCGAGCATAGAGAAAAGAAGGAAGGTGGAATACATGCTGCTTTTTGAGAAATAGGCGTGTCGCTGAAACCTTTTTCCAGTAAGGACATCGGAAACCATATCCGCCAAGGTGCTCTATTTCTTTTTCAAATCAAAATACAGCAAGCGGGTTTTCAGATGCTCGTCCTGCGGAATATCATAGTATTGCTTTTCTATTTCCTCTGTCTTGTACAGGGGGACAAAGCCATTTTTTTCATAATAGCGAAGCACCTTGTCCTCATTGTAGGCATCCACCACGATAAAGCGGCATCCGGTCTTGTTGTCCTCATGTCGGAACCAGTCCTTGATAAAAGACATCAACTGTCGACCGACATGGCTCGGTGAGTTTTGAAAATCACGATTAACCCCCAATCTGCCAATCAACACGGCCGGGTAGCTGCGTCCTCTCTTGGGATTGACGATGTTGCGTTGGAAGCGGTTTTTGTCATTGGAGGGCATCAGCTTGGTCTTGATACTGTCATTCGACAATGTGAACAACGCCACAATACGGTGCGGGGCTTCCGTCGTCACCCAACAATAAGTCTTCCCCAACAATTCTTCCGCATACAAATCGGCATCATTGAAAAAAAAATCATCAAGGTCGTCCACGCCACAACTGAAAGGGAGACAATTATCACGCACCTCTTTATTGCAGGCAAGCATGACGCAATCATCATACAAGGAAATCTCGTCCATGCTTAATTGAAACGGAATGAACGGGATTTCTCTAATACTTTCTGTAACCGTTTCTTGGCTGTAGCCGACAAACGGGGCGTTGCCTTTACAGCATTCTTGTCAGCACTACGCACAAAATCCTCTGCCGTAGCACCTTCCAAAACCGGGATGTTCTTAATCGTTATGGCCATAATCGTATATTTTATGCAAAGGTACTACTTTATTATTATTCCACAAAAAAGTATGCTGACTTTAACCGTTTAAACGTTTGATTCAATACAAAATGCGCCATATCTGTTTAATTCATTACTATACAAAAGAATGTGAACATGAAGAATATGTTTGCCTATCCATCAATGGATGGACAGCATGATGGGATTACCATCTTTTTCTTCCTGTGGAGGTGCAAATATTCTGTTCCCTCTTTTCTTATCATACCCGCAGCCTCCATATCTTTGAACCGGAAGGAAATCGGGGGAAACAATATCCGTCCACATCCGGTTTGTTTCTATTTTCCAGAATCATGGGAAAACTGTCATGAGCGGGCCAACTATCATTACTCCGCATATCGAAAGGCAGATTCGAGTTTTGCAAATAGAAAGATGTGTGCCGAGACTTTTTTTTAATCATACTCCCAAAAAAAAACGATAATCAGCCATACAAAAAAAAGATTAAAACCATTGTGAGATGGTTTCAAATACATATCTTTGTTACAGAAAGCAAAATAACAGAAGAAGTATGTTTACCAACAAGGAAGAAGTATTGGAAAATGCATTACGGGTATTCGCCAAAATGAATTACGAAAAAGCAAGCCAAATGGAAATAGCCAAAGCCTGTGGGTTGTCAAAAGCCGGACTGATTTATTATTTCCCTCTCAAACTTGACCTGTTTGTTGCAGTAGTGGACAAATACGTATTCAACACCCAGCAGTTGGAAAACAAGTTCAAATTCACGGGAGGTTCGTTTTCGGAGTTTATCGACCAATATGTAGAAGGTGTGGAAAATACCATGAACCGCCTTGTGCACATGCTTAACGACGGCAACAATCCCAACGGGTGCTGCTTCAATTTCTACTACTACCATCTGCTGATGCAAGTGCGATTAAATTATCCGAATGTAGAGAAAAAGCTGGCCAACATATTCGAGCAGAATCTCCAGCTGTGGGAGACCGCCATCCAAAAGGCAAAAGAAAACGGGGAAATGCGTCAGGACCTGGATGTGGAAGAAACGGCCTCAATGTTCTGGCAAGTCTTTTTCGGCACCTCTTTTGAACAATCATTTTTTCAAGGTCTGAATATCAAGCAACTGAGGAAGAAACTGCATTTTATTTACTCCTTGTTGAAAGCCTGGAACCGATTTTCCGCCCGCTCACACCCGCATATCATCTAAAATTAGGTGTTTTAACACAATAAAACAGACCAACTGGTTTGTTTTTGCAATCCTTTTCCTATATTTGCGCTTATGATTAATCTTTCGACGACATGGACAAGGCTCAGAGGCAAAGAGGAAGCATCGTTCTTCACAAGGAAGAAAAGGATGGTGTGGATTATGTCCGGATAGAGTATGCAGGAAACGGGGCAATCCCCCTGCTGCTCGCTCAGGATACAGGCGTGGAAATGACCGGCAAGGATTCCGCTTGCATGGCGGCTGCCGTTTTCAAGCTGTCGGATTTCTACGACCGCTATTCTCCCCATGCCTATATTGATTACAGCCGGGTATATGTGCGGCATCCCAGACCCAAGAGGGAATACACGCTGCCGGAAGGCTATCTGGAACTGCTGGAACAGAAACGCTACAGCCCATCCACCATAAAGACCTACCGGGCTTATTTCAGCGACTTCGTGGAGTACCACAAAGGGCGCAACATCGACCGCCTGAAAGTGGCGGACATCAACAGGTACATTCTTTATCTTGTAAACGAAAAGAAAATTTCTGTTTCACAGCAGAATATGCGCATCAACGCCATCAAGTTCTACTACGAGCAGGTGAAAGGCGGGAAACGGCAGTATTACGGCGGCATCACACGAGCCAAAGAATACAAGACCGTCCCGGAAGTATTGAGCAAGAACGAGATAAAACGCATCCTCGACCAACTGTCCAACATCAAGCATCACTGCATGATTTCCTTGGTTTATTCAGCCGGATTGCGGCGTAGTGAATTGCTGAACCTCACACCAAAAGACATCAACAGCGAAATGATGTCCGTGCGTATCATGGGCAAGGGCAAGAAATGCCGCTACTCGCTGCTTTCGCCCAAGCTGCTGGAAGAGCTGCGGCGGTACTTCCGTGAATACCGACCGAAGAAATGGCTGTTTGAGGGCGAAACGCCCGGAGAACCATACTCGGCAAGCGCATTGGTGAAAGTGCTGAAAGAAGCCGCACAACGTGCGGGCATCAAACATCGGGTGCATGTACACATGCTCCGCCACTCGTTTGCCACCCACCTTTTGGAACAAGGGACAGACTTGCACACGATACAGGAACTGTTGGGACACAACGACATAAAGACTACAGCCATATATCTTCATACATCGAATGCACACAAAGCTAAAATCCCAAATCCGCTTGATTCGCTGGATGATTCGTAGGGTGCGGCTATTAGAGATCAGGAAACACACCTGCCGGGTGTCGGTTATCGAAATATCCTATACCTACAGGTGTATTTATAAACAAATTAGCAACAAATAAAAATAAGAAATATGAACTATAAAACAATGCTCGCAAAAGTTCTTGGAGAAAAAGAACTTATGGAAATGAATGTACAGACTATTAAAGACGATGAAAGCCTGTTCTATAAATTAGTGGATAAAAATTTCCTCTTAATAGTGGATTGGAGTGGAGAAGATAGACAAGGAATGTTGTATAACTTCTTCAACAACAGACTTCAATCAATGTTGGGGGTACAATTGGTTGTATCCGAAGATGAAGTTTATCAAAAATATAATCAAGAAATAGAAGAACCCAAACGAGGTGATTTCATTCCCTTTGCGTTATCCTATTTTGATAAGCAATTGGAAAAGCTTGGGGCAAGAGTTGTATTGCTTGACTTAGAAAATGACACTTATAACATATTGGTGGCTTATAAAAAAGATGCCAAAAAACTAAAGTCTATAAAATCTGATTTTTGGAAGTTATCAACTTTAGAGCAAAAGCAAGGTCGAGTGGTTATTTCCATAACCTGCCCTAATTGTAAAGATTTTGCATGTTATGACATGTTGATTGAAGAGGAAAGCAATATGGCAAATGAAAAGTGCGAAGTATGTGGAACACTCTTTTGGGATGAAAATGCAAATGAAGTTGTAGAAATGGAAAAGACTTATTATTAATGTAGTTGCTAACAAGCACCTGTGCCACTTAACAGTGGCAAGCTGCAAACCATTATCGTCAATATTCATAAAATATGAAAGATGAAATAAAACAATATATAGACAACCACATTGTTGAAAATCCAAACATTGACTTAAACAAGTTGTCTGTATTAACAGAACCTGACGAACTACACTATCTCGCAAGTGTTGTGAATTGGGATATTCATATACCATTAATAGAATGGATTGTGAAGCAATCTATATGTAGCGAAGCTACTGCTTTAATGATTTTTTGGCAGGCACAACCACAAGACTTTACTGTTTATAGGTGGAATGAAACTCAAATAAAAGAGGACATCTCTGTCTTCCACCTTATAAAGATTATCATCATCAACTATATTAATGGATTTTATCTTAAAACAGATATACATTACAATCCGGCAAACGACAAAAAGGATATTTCTGTTATTCCGGATTTTATGTATAAAGACGTCAAAGGAGAAGAACCATATAGTATTTATGATGAACAGGACGTGAAGTCTTGGTTTGGTGAATATCTGTATAAGCAGATAAATTCTTGTTCATCAACTATGGATTTATATGGTATAGCTTGTAATCTTCCCATTCTTGGAAATATAGATACAGTCTTTCATATTTTAAGGCATCCATTATGTGATAAAGGTATAGCTTTTATGTTGTTTTGGCGATTTGAGCCTATTGTCAGTGAAGATATTCTCAAACAATTTATTTCAGAAATCTGCCAAAAGAATTATCCCGAAATAATTGAATATAAACATGATTGGAATAATTCAAAAGCTATGTGGAATATTCCTGAAATAATGATGAAACCCGTATAAAATGACGATAACAAGCACCTGTGCCACCTAACGGTGGCAAGCTGCAAACCATTAGCAACCATAAAAAAGAAAGAAAATGAAAAAAGATGCCTCAAAATTGATGACAGAAGAACAGTTCTGGACAATCATAGAAAATTCAAATCGTGGACGAAATTTGAAAGAGTGCCTTACTCCACTTTCCGAGGAGGAGTTGTTCGGGTTCCGTTATTGGTGGATACATTTCTGCCATATATCTTATAAGCAGGAACTCTGGGCTGTTGCTTACGTTGTGCTTGGCGGATGCAGCGATGACGGATTTGATTATTTTCGATTTTGGCTTATCGTGCAGGGGCAGAAAGTGTTTTACAATGCATTGGAAAATGCAGATACCTTGTGTGATGTATTCTCGGAACTTGAAGATCCAGAAGGGGATGACTATCCAGAACAGGAGGATTTGAATTACGCCGTTCAAAAAGTCCTTGAAGAACGAACTGGTGATGAAGATTTCTTTTATACAGTAGAAGAAAACTACTTGTTACCTCAATATACTCACAAAATAGAGTTAGAATGGGAAGAAGATAATGAAGAATCTATTCGCAAGGTTTGTCCACGAACTTTTGATAAATGGTGGGAAAATGATGTGTTTTGAACAAGGTTGCTAACAAGCACCTGTGCCACCTCACGGCGGCAAGCTGCAACCCATTATGAACAATTAGAGTACACGATATGAGAAATGAAATTTTACAGTTGAAAGATTTAGGTCGTATGCCTAATGAAAGTATCAATGATTCTGATAGCATTGATGAATTGGTAAACACTTATGATGCTTTATTAGAGCAAATACAACTCCCTATATCATTCGATGAAGCTATGGTGCTGGTACAAATCTTCCCTGAAAATGCTTTTTATGATTTGCAGTGGAGCTTACTAAGACTTGTAGAGTCTGTTTGTGTTGATGATGATAGGTACATTCAATTAATAAACTCTTGCCCAAGTCAAGAATGGCGGGACACTCTAAATGCTCGCTATGCAAATTATAAAAAGGCACAAGAGGTAAAGTAAGTTCATAACAAGCCGGGATAACGGACTAACGCCGTTCCCCGCTGAACCATTAGCAAAAACAGAAAGTCTATGAACAAAGATTACCTTAAAAATGATAGAACGATGATAAAAGAACTTACTTCTTTTCCCAAGCGGGCACGTACCATCGACTGGGAAGACGGCAAACTGATTTTTGATGGCGATAAGGTGATGCTCATGCCCGAGCTATCTGTGGAGGTGATGCAACAGATTGGCGCTTATCCTGCTTTGGTGGGATTTCATGTCAAGCATTACCCTTTAACGGACGAACAGATTCAACCGCTGGTAGGTGCCAAGAAAATGGTCAATGTAGGGATCGAATATGCGAAGCTTACCGACGCATGCTTTGCGGTATTTGCCACCATGCCCACTTTGGAGTATCTGCTCTTGGCAGGAAATCCTACAATTACTGGAAAGGGGTTGTCCATGATGCAGGCAAGTAAGGTGGCTCTGTTGGACTTGAGCGCCACGTCGCTGGACGATGAGGGGTTGCATCGGGCTGCTCAGCTTCCTAAGCTGAATCATTTGCATGTTCGACAAACTCAGATCACTTATGAAGGGATGCTTGGCATTGCTTTCAATAAACGCCTTTCCTTGCGTCCTGGCGACCTCTTTACCCAGGAGCAGATGGAGCTGTTCGCCTCGTTGCAACGAAACCAGGCGAAGAAGAAGCTGGAGGTGGACGCTGATGCGGTTCATCAGGCGGAACAGGTGCTGTATGCTTTCTTTGCCGCCATGACTCAATGGGAGAAATATACCGACCAGACAGATTTTGATGCGCCGGATGTGCGACCGAAGTTGCAGCAGATCTGGCAGCAGTATGTATCCGAGAAGCCACGGATGGGGTATCGGCCGCTCGCTTTGTCGCTTTCTCCAGAGGGGACGTATGCCACCTTCCGCCTGGTTGATGCCGAACAGGTTTCCCGCAACAAACTTTACATCTATGCGCAGGATGAAAGAATCAATCTCGACTATCGTTTCTGTATGAAACGTGTGGGGGAAGCATGGAAAATCGATGCAGTACAGATGCGGACAGACGGGTGGAGGCGTTGTGGATTGTAAAAAGAGGAACTTGAACGAAATTACATTCGGGAATGATATTTTCAATTTCGGATAATAAACGGTATTTTGTTCATAGACCTAACCCAATATTAGAATGGGTATAATATTTTGCTAACAAACCGGGATAACGCTTACAGCGTTCCCCGCTTAGCCATTAGCTGTAATAGAAGCATGAAAAAGATTATTTCCTATATATTGGCATTTCTGCTTTGTCTGCCTACACAAGCACAACAGCGTTTCTTCGGTGTCATTCAGGATGCGGACGGATATACAAATGTACGTGACACAAGTGGAATGGTAATAGGCAAATTATTGGATAATCATGTGTTTGTTGATTGGGATGCACAAAAGAGCCATAAAGAATGGCATAGCGTAGAATATGGAACAGAAACGGGCATAACCAAGACATACCCGAATGGAAACACTCATACAGGAGAAATTCATAAAAACCGTATCCGTTATTTGGCTGATTTGCCACAGTTGAAGAAACAGCCGCAAAGTACGGATAAATATCTTGTATATGCCAACGACACATTAACCGTAGAAATAGGTTTCCAAGATTTTAATCTCCAAAGACACACCATTGTTTACGATTTGGAAACAGGTTTTATTCGGAGCATTGACGGTTGTTCTGACTTGATAGGCATAGAGAATAATATTCCGCATGAAGAATATGCGTCTATCACTGTCAAGCATCCTGCCGGAATATTGGAATTTCCAACAGTATATATAGCGCATCTGTATGAACCAAGCCCGAACAATGTTGTCGTGGCATTGGGTAAAGGGAATACACTGTTCATCAGCACACAGAACAGTGACGGTGCAGGTGGATATTATGCCGTATGGACAGTAGAAAATTATCTTGTTAAAAGTTTGTTTGTGTTACATGACTTTTGACTAAAATACAGCTAACAACGCAGGATAACGGACAAGCCGTTCCCTGCTGAACCATTACCAACTAAAATATATAAATCATGAATAGAGAAACATTATTTGAAAGCTTTTATACAAAAGCAGAAAAAGCGATTAAGAAAATGGGGAAACAAAACATCAAAGATATCTATGCTATTTCCTTTTGGAAAGATAATCTTGAAGACGACCCCCGATGTCCTGTTATTACAATAGGCTATAACACTTTAACTCAAGTGGAAGTAGCAAAAAGGAATGCCAGTAGTTTAATGGAAGCCAAATGGAATTATGCTTTTTGGCTACAAAACGAAGTGGGTACTATTGGCGGCAATGATAAGAATCTCCGTTTGTATTTTAAAGAAGCCAATTTATTCTATACTCAACAAGAGTATTCGAGAGCCGAAAAAAATGGAGAAGAAAATAAGTTGGATGAACAAGACGACCAAATGCAGTTGGTCTTTATGGATATTATCATTTCTGTTATTCAAGAACTTCATAAAAGAGGTGTTATAAAAGAACAATTAGGTAAAGAAGTCCCTGTCATTGTTCACGAATTGGAATATTACGACTTACCTATTATGTGGACTACAAGAAGTAATCCGAAATCATTGATTGATGAGTTCTTGAAATCTTATAATGATGGATGTTTATAAAAAGTTGGTAACAAGCGAATGAGCTGCCCTAACGGTCTGCTATTCACAACCCATTATAAACAATAAAACAAATTATTATGGAAGATTCTGACATCCTAAAGAGATTTGACAATGATAAGCTAATTGATGTAGTGAAAAATTATAAGCGTTACGGCTATGATGATGAGATTCGTGATTATGCTATTAGATTATTGGAAGAAAGAGGCTGGAGCGTTGATGATTTGAAAACATTCGGTTATTGGGAAAATTCCGATTACGAAGAAGCATTGATACAATACAAAGCTTATTGTAGAAATTCACTGATAGCTGTCTGTGTCTTGGTATTAAGTCTTTGTATGCTGGCGCCTATCTATCTTGTATTTGTTTTTATAGCCTATCGTAATGTATGTAAGTTCTATCAGGCATTAGGGAGAAAGGAAGAAGCCGTATTTTCTTTTGATTTGTGTTGGCATGTTTTGTTGTTCTTCTACTTAAAAGAGAAAATGAAAGAGGAGTTGAAAGGAATAAGATAAGTTTATAACAAGGTTGAGCCAACAGCTTAACGCTGTTCCTCACCAAAACCATTACAGACAACTTAATACAGAAATATATGGAATATATACCGGATTATCTAAAACCATTCATCATACACAAAGATTATTTTCCTGAGTTGATAGAAGATTCATGGTTTAATAATCCTGTGTATTGGAAAGGTCGGTTAATATCACCACAACATGAAACTAAATTCAGACTTTATTTTTGTGGTGAATTAACTGATAATTACATGGCAAACAAGCAAAATTTCCCTTTGGCAATATATGCGTATTCAGTAAATTCAGGAGAAAAGATTACTCTTTTCGATGAAAGGTATAATGGATATGAAGCATTACTAATAGAGGATAAGAGAGAACGACCATTATCTCATGAAATTCAGTTTGTAGATAAAGATGCTGAAACTGAATTTGAAATTATCATTCTTGGATGCAGTAATACCGATTTTGATGATGAATACCCAACCACCCAACAAGTGCAACTAATCAATGGCGACTGGGTAAACAAAGAGTATCTAAAATGTAATGCTTTTGATTTCATTTCCATACTTATTCGCAATGCCAAAGGTCAGGTATATACGATATTGGAAATGGAATTAAGTTAATAAAATAGTCTGTAACAAGGTCGAGCCAACAGTTAAACGCTGTTCCTCACCAAACCATTAACATCAAAAACAGTGTACCATAATGGAAACAAGAGATAAACTTTTTACCGAAGAACAGTATATCAAGCAATTGGCTAAGTATACTACCAGAATAGAAAAACTTAATAGTATGATAGAACAATCAGAAAAAGATGGTGATGAGATTAGCCCTGATTTGTATGGACGTTTATTTGATTGTAGAGTTTATACTATCGTAACTATGTATTCTATGGGGGAGAATTTAGAATCTATAAAATCCAATTATATTTTAACAATCAATGTTTTAGAAAAATGCTGGACTCCGTATGGCTATTATGTTCAGATGTTATGGTTGCTTTCAATAGGAATCATGTTGGAGTATGATAATAATGTTATTGATAAACTCCGCGTACTTATAGACATGAAAGAAGTTAAAGACCGTGTTTATGATGTATTGCTGAATTACCGTTTCCCGGAACGGAAGGAAATGGCGGATTGTGTGTTTGATGCTGTGCCTTATCGGGCAATCTTGGAAGTGTCGGATTTGGCTAAAACAAACAAGCTTCAAGCGACGAAGCGATTGGAAAAGTATCTAAAAAGGGAATGGTATCGAGGACATTCCGATTGTGCTTGGCATGACGACCACAAATATGGTATAATACATGATGGATATTGGAGTTTTGAGAGCGGTGCATTGGTCAAGGTTTTGGGGCTGGATGATAGCAGCCTGAAAGGGTTGCCATATTATCCATACGATATGGTACACTGGAACGACAACATAAAATAAAGATAAGTATGAGTTACTCTGTTTGTGCATATTTGACAGAAGCCGATAAGGTAAAGTCTGTTTATGGAGCTCGTGATAATCTGCTGCTTAACCAATTAAAGGCAGCACTGAAGCCGGGACTTGACAGTTTGAACGATTATTTCAGCGATAGTCTGAACACGGATATGGATGCTTATGCTGTATTGGCTGATATTGTGAACGGAGAAGTCCGTTATCCCGAAATCGCTTCCATGTACGGGTATGTATATGAAAAGATTTGCAATCATTTCGGAACGCAAATCTATTGTGCGGAAAACCTTTGGCAACTGGATAGCCAAAGCACATTCATCCCTATTCCATTGAGTGATGATTTTCCCTATATCATTAGCATACCTGTTTCTGAATTGGAGAGCAAGAGGATGGAATACAATTCGCTGGAAGAAGGCAATGGTATCGGCGATTACGACTATGAGCAGGAAATGGACGATTTGAACTTCATTTTCGATGAAGCCGTTGAAGCACAAAAGGACCTTGTGATTATGGTGTATTAATATGGTACACTGGAATGGAAATTAAATATGATGTTAACGAAGCAGGATAACGGACAAGCCGTTCCCTGCTTAACCATTACCGACAACGAATAAAGTTATAGACATGAAGCATATGCAAATGATAATAGCAATAGTGTGCATACTTTATGTAACCGCAAGTTGTACAACGCACAAGGTTACATATAGAGAACGGTTTGAAGAAGCAAAAGGATATGCCCTTTATGCTTGTATTGCATACATGAACAAGTTTGTTGATAGTACATCAGTTATCAACAAAGATTATTCCGGCGAATATTTTGTTCAATTAAGCAGCTTATCGCCGGAAGAAATCATTACAATTAAGAATTATGTAGACAAAGAATGTATGAATTATTGGAGCATATCTCAAAATCCAGAAGGTAATATGATTGCATATTCATCATGGAAATTCTATAAGTCCAAAGAATTAGATAACTTTATTCGTAAGACATTAAGAAAAAATACCGGTAACGACGAAAGATAGCATCTGACGATGCTCCTTTCTAACCATTAGTTGCAATATGAAAAGAGTAATTATACTTTATGTTTTATTCTTGCTTTCACCTTATACTTTTGCACAGAACTATAAGGAAACTATTCAAACAGAGATTGATGCAATAAACAAAATGCCTTTGAGAATTGCATACCTTGTTCCTTTAGATAGTTTAGGAAAAGTAATAGAGGATGAATATATGGAATTCAATCAAATCCATTCATACAAAATCTTAGATGATGGTCAAATTAAGAATGCCAATATATTGATCACTATGTATTTCGATAGCGATAACAATATCAGGAAAGTATTTAAGCGATGGGCTGACGGGGGTGCATTGCACAGTATCGCATATTATGATTCTAATGGGCGATTGATATATGGGGTATATAATAGAGGAGATGAAACTCACGGAAAGTTGTATGCTGACACTCCGGGTTTTCATATAGAGCATTTTCCTGAAAAGAATGAATGTAATGACTGTTTTGAAGCATACCTATTCTTATCTACGAAATGTATGGAAGCTCAGTATAATATAATATTACAGAGCCCCCCGAATGCTAAAAGGACGAATTTTACGCCACAAGTTGGAGATAGTGCCATACTATGCAGCCCCTACATTTATTCTTTACCTGATGGAGAAAAAATTACCGAAGGAGAAGATGGTATAGCAGTTAGTTTTGGAATGCCTGTTGTTATAAGTAAAATAGTAAATGACTGGTGTAGAATAAATTCCATTTTTAATGCCCATATAGGTTATATACCTATTCAAGACATTGAAATCATTAAGTAAATATAGTAAGCAACTAACAAGGTCGAGATAACAGCTGAACGCTGTTCCTCACCAAACCATTATAAACAATTAGAATTGGAATAGGATGATAATCATTGTATTGCTTCTTATGCTAATTATAGCTTTCTTAGGATGCCTTGTCCGAAAGGATTTAAGACATTCCTTAATGTTTGCATTTCCGATTATCATCATTATTGGAATGTATGTATGGCTATTTACATTGTACCCAGTTCAATGGGGATTAAAAAAATTACCTTTCGTTGAACAAACACGTATAAGAGAAATATCAGCAAGTGATTACAGCAACATAAAATACAAGCACCCCAAACACGATGGTGTGATAGAATTTATAACAGATAAAAAACTTGATGACTGTGAAATTATTTTGGAAGGTGGCTGTAAAAGGAATTTAAGCTACAATGATTTTATGAATAATGACAGTCTTGCTATATTAATCTCTTATGATGTGGTTTTTGTCAAAGAAATGAACGATAAGTTTTTTTATAAAGCACTGTTCATTATGGAACAATCTAATAAAAACATACTATGTGATAGTATCTATTGCAAGGTTTTTATGATACGAATGTTTGCTCCCATTTGTGAAACAAACGAGTTTGCAATACCATACAACAAACTATTTCAAATGGAAAATAGTGTTTATAACGAGGTCGAACCAACAGCTGAACACTGTTCCTCACCAAACCATTACCGATAATAACAAAATAAATTAATTTCATTATGGGACTATTTTTAAGAATTACATATCAATCGCAAGGAGGTAGAACACCTGAAACAGCATTTAAGAATCAAAAGATTTTAGATGAAATTATAGATGGCTTAAACGATTTTGATTGGCAAGAATCAAATTCGACCAAACTAACTACTCTTGATCCTCAATATAGTCATATTGCAATTGACGCAATTCTTAGATTTTTCCTTTCTGAAAATATAGAAGGTGGCAACTTAAAATCATTTTACAGATACCTTAAAAAAGATGATAAACTTATAATAGACCAAATGCTCACAATTGACAAATATGATAACTTGTCCGAAATTGAAACAAGAAAGGCACTTTGTGATGATATATTCCTATATTTCAAAGATGTTATCTTGAAATATAAAGAACGCTTTCTTGATTTTGATGCTGTTGTTTTTATCCCATTGCTTGAAGAAAGGTTTGAGGAAATAAAAAACGGTAAAATAGTAAGTAGAAGAAAATATGAACAATGGTAATTATAGTTTATCAGAGAAGGCGAGTAAATAGCTTTATCTCATTTCTTCATCGAAATTTTATAAATCAAAATAAGTAAAAAATATCGGTAACAAAGCGTGATAACGCTTGACAGCGTTCCCCGCTAAACCATTAACAATCAAATAAAGGATATAATTATGAATATAGAACTAAAACGACAAATTGATAGTTGGACAGAAGCCGATAAACACCAGAATGTAATTGATTTCTTAGAAGGAATCTCTCCAGCAAACAGGGATTTTGAAGAAATCGGATTATTGGCACGAGCTTACAATTATAATGGTGAGTATGAAAAGGCATTAGTCTTGCTTGAATCAATTCGAGAAGTTGGTGAGTCGGATACCAACTGGAATTATCGAATGGGCTATGCTCTCTATTATCTTGGCAGGAATAGGGAAGCATTGTCTTATTTTACAAAAGCCGATGAATTGACACCAGGAGATGAAGACACGATTGATTTTATTCGTCAATGCAATATAGAAGTACCATTTAAGAGTAGGGTTGACGCTTTTTGGTCATGGTTTTTGCAGAATGAAGCAGAACTTTCGAGAATGGTCGAAAAACGTAACGAATATGATGGTGATGTGGTTGTTAGATTTATTGAGCAAGGTACTGACTTGATAGCAAAAGACGTGCATTTCAATATAGGTGGCAATTATGAATTTACTTTTTCAATAGAAGGGAATGAGCACCTATTTTATCTCTATCCTTATTTAATATCCCGAATGCCGGAATCGCTGGAAAACAAATGGCATTTCTTCCCTTATAATCCAGGAATGGATACTTCTTTCGAATTCCGAATGCATGGGATTAAAGTGAATATGGAAGAAGTCTATGTATATGCCAATTATGATGACAAGCAAAATGATTTTGCTGTTTCGTTTTATGAAAAGGGTTTATGCTCTTTGCCTGAAGAACAAGGATATGGCACTTTTTGTATTATGATGGAAATAATGTTAGGCGAAGGTCTTGCTTTTAGGTATATTTCAGATGTTGAACGTGCTGATGAATTGAAAGGCGATATGTTTCCTCTTACGGCACTCCGTAGGCATATCACGCAAACATTAAAAGAACATGGCAAAGAAGTGTTTGAAAATCCAAAGGATGTTTTTGTCACCTATCAATTGGAGCCGGAAGAAAATGAAGAGTTACGGTATGATGTGGCTATCGGTACTACCTGTTTTTCTCACTTGATTTCCCAATATTACGAAAACGTCACGACTATCTTTGATAAAATCAATCGGTTTGGAGCGCAAGCTGTATTTCTTGCATTTCCATATGACAATACAAGTGCTGAACAAAGAAAATTAGTTTTAGGCTTCCGGTATGCATTGGAGGATAGGATTACGAAGGAAATTCTGAATCCGGAAGGGCTGGGACTTCTGTTGGGAGGTGCAATGGGAACCTGTTGTTGCTATATGGACTTTCTGTTGTATGACGTTAATGCCTTTTTAGAAAAGGTCGTGCCAGTATTACGCGAATATCCGCAATATTCGTTCTACCTTTCTGATTTCCGCCAGTATTGTAGGCTAACAAGATTGTCTGATTCAGAAAGTAAAGATCGCTAACAAGGTTGAGCTAACAGCTAAACGCTGTTCCGCACCAACCCATTACCAATTTTTTACGATGAAGACGAAGTTAAAATACCCGATATTCAGTTTTTCCACCAAAGGCAACATGATATACGTGTTCCGCACGGAGAAATTGTACACAACGACCAATACCGAGTTGTTAAAGAAGCGGAAAAACTATATCGTAGTGGATGCAACGGGGACGAAATATGTTGAAACGGGGGCGCATAAAGTGAAATGGCAAGGGATATTCGGGTATTTTACCGGAATGCAGGGGCGTGTGATTTCCATTGAATACGAGTACAAGGACAACCCCGAACCGTTCCCGCTGCAAAAGCTGCAAGAACTGATAACGGAGCGATACCCCAAGACACGGTGGTTCAAGGAAGAATGCTGGGAAAGCGTGGACGAGTTCCGGCAGGCGATTTTCGCCTGCAAGACCTTTGAGGAAGTGGCGGACATACTGATGCCACGACCGCAGACAGCAGGTGAACGCATAAAAAAATGGTTTCATCCCACCCGGAAAGAACTCAAATTCAGGATAGGCTTCATCGTATTTCTCATCCTGTACCTGTTGGCGTGTTACTGGATATTTGGCTTGGAATCGTAAAAACAAGGAGGGAAAAGGATACATCATTATTTATTAAGCATGATGAAATTATTGGAGATATATTACAATATAAATTATTACTGCACTTATAAGCTGCTGTTCATCCTTTGTTGGAGGATGCTAAACCCTTTGTATTGGCTAAGCCTCTTGAAATGGGACAACCGCTACATAAAATGGTTAGTTTCGATTGGTAAAAAAACAGAAGAAGCCGGAATGGATAAAGGCATCTATCTTCCTTACAGCAGTAGGGCACTTATCACCCCATTCATCATCATCTGTTGGATATTCAGTCTTGCCTGCCTTGCCTGCACCAAAATACTAAGGGTACAATTAGTGCGTATTATTTTGGAAAACGGCATCATTTTTTATTCATTGCTCGTAGTCTTCATGATATGCGGATATTATATCAATGAAATATTCTTATTCAAGAACGACAAATACAAGAAGTATTTCATCAAGTTCGAAAAGGAGAAAAAGTATCTGCTCTATTACGGCATCTATGTCGTTTCTCTGATTGTCCAGTTGGCGACTTTTTATCTGTTGCTTAACAGCGCATGAGGCGATGGCGAGATAACGCTTGTATCAGACTGAAACATAACCCATAACGCAGGATAAGGTCGAACTGTTTCCTGCTGAATCATTGGCAACCAAAATGGAGAATATGACTGTCCGATTGAAACGACATAAAGGATTGGTAAAGACAATAGCCGTTATAGCTGCCCTTGTGCTGTCGGGGTGGCTATATCATGAGCTTCATCCGACCATTATCTTCCATACTCCACAAGAGAGCAAGTATTTGGGAAAAATAGTTTGTACGGCAGATGGGGATTTGGAGAAACTGTATATCGAAAATCATACTGTCCGCTACAGGTTGCCCTACCTTTGGAGTTGGAAAGAGGACGAGGTGGCTGTTTTCATAGATAACTACGGCGATGTCATCCGCAAAGAGGATTTGGACTTTTGGAAGTTGGATATTTATTTAGATGAAGATAATTGCTACCAGAGCCACAGCAAGACGGAATACTGTTGGGGCTTATGGCATGTCCTACAATCAAAGACTGATAAATAAGTTGATATGTATGCTAAACCCAAGTTGCCCATGAAAAAGCGAACAATACTTATCCTGACCATCCTCGCAGCAGGGTTGCTGATGTGGAAATGGTTGGCTTGCGGGTACAATCCTGACAAACCGACGGAGTTTTATCCGATTCTCACAAGACTGAACGATGGCATGAAACACGAAGCCTTTGTAGTAAGCAATGCACCCTGCGACACTTCCGAATTGCGCAAGATAGTGGAGAAATACGACATTGAAACATTGCCGCTGGACACTTTGGAGAAATACGAATCCATATCCCGAACCTATTACAAAGAAACAAAGTATATGACGAAGAATTTCAAGGAGGGAGAGGAATACGACCCGGAGTTCTCCACTTGGGACAACATCCAAGATTTCAGGAACCACATTGACGACATCCTAATGGAAACGCACCACTATTCGGTGGACACGAACCAGAAATACCACACGGTTTGGGTACATTGGGATTGGGACTACAAGAAAGGCAACAAATATGTGAACCGCATCAAAGAACTTTTCCAGGATTGGAATTCTTTTGTCTGCGCCAAAAAGAAGCTGTACGGTATTGAATGACATGAAAATACTTGTCCCTGTCATATTGAATATAATCTGCTGTGCGGCATATTGCGTATGCCTCAATCAAATCAATGTATGCAAACCGATTGCGCACATGGACGTTTCGATAGGCATCCTCTTCCGGTTCAGCATTGCCGTTCTGTTCTTGACTTTGCTGGCGGGCATGTTCATCCTACGGCTTACCCGAAGAAAATTCCTGATAGCACTCCCGGTGATAATGCCTGTGTTGCTATGGAGCAATCATCTGGATATATTCCCTCATAGGGCATTCGTCTATATGGGATTGTCTATTGTAATTTATGGAATCTACCTATTCATTTGCGGGTATTTAACCAATCGGTATGGATAATTCATAAAATAATCCGGCCGTATGGTCAGTCTCTCCATTATTTTCCGTAATTTTAGACGGTGGATTAGGATTGCCAACTTGAAATACAAATTCAATGAGAAAAGCCAATGTCATAAAGTTCACGATATACTTCTTGCTTTTCGCTGTTATTCTATACTTTGAATATTATGCGATAGAAATGCAAGGGGGAGAATGGATTGCCCATGACGACCGCAGACCTTTGGTAAGCATGATGGCACTAATTGGCATTTGTCCCATTTATATATTGTATGATATAGCGATACGCAATACGTTGTGTCGGTTGTCCGCTCTTCTGCTGCAAGCTGTTTTTAACCTTTGGAGCCTATTATGGTTTAGCGCACTGCCGACACTTGGCACCTACGAAGCGGAATATGAACGCACAGGGGTACTGCCGGAGAATATGATACCGTCTGATGAAAACAACTTCTACTTTTGTTGGATTGTTGGCGCAATCATCATGACTTATCTTACGGTGGTAATGATTATTTCTTATGCTATGAAACTGTATGCCGGCAGCAAACGACTTAATCACCCCAATAGTGATTAGTTGCCGGATATTATAAATTGGGACAAATAATTCATTGGCAAAAGATAGCAAGGACGATATGGGCGTTATGCTGCCTGTTGATGCTATGGGCAGGCATCAGTGATTACTTGCAGTTCACGAGGCATCCGGAACTCTATCCCATAGGCGAAGGCTTCGGATGGATTTACGAATCCTCCTGCAATTACATCGTTTCCTGTTGGATAATCGTCTGTTGGGCAGTTGTCGGTATAGGCATATCTGCTTTATATCGGATGAGATATAATACGGTCTGCCTTTGGGCACACATCATCCTGACCGCCCTGACGATAATATATCGTTTTTTTCCATAATGTAAAGCAAGCATGAAAGCAATCAGACTGATAAAATTCTTCTTCGATGCAATGTATTATCAATTCTTCATATTCAACCGGGACAAATTTCGGTTGGAAAACCCGCATGAAAGAACTGTGATGCTATTTTGCGGACTATTATTTTTACCTGCAATAGTGTTGATTTATCCATTGGTCAAAGATAACTTCGATTATGATTTGCCGTTTATTTTCTTCATCCTAATCTATTGCATCATGTATCATTTCATGAGCAGGCATTACATCAAAAAGAAAAGGGGAATTGAAATAATGCGGGAAAAGCCATTGCTGTTTGGCAGTCAAAGGTTCTCCTGCATCATGTCCTGGGTGATTTATCCTCTTTGGGTCATATTGCTTTATTTCATCATAACGCATCGCCATTGGCTGAGAATTGTATAACAGAGAATTCAGTAGTTGGCAGCAGAAGGACAGCATCTTACAATGCTCCTTTCAAAGTATTGCAGGGAATCGGATTTCGGGAAATACGAAAGGAATTGTGCAGTTGAAAGATTTAAGCCGCATGTTGAGAAGGCATCAACGGTACGGAGGGTATCGGTAGATTTCAATGCTGAATATCAGGCGATTTACACAAAGAGGCTTCATTTCCTTTGCTCTTTACTGAAGGTCTGAAAGCAGATTTCCGGTAAAAACCATATCCGTAAATCATCCTTCTTATAAGTTTTAACACAATAAAACAGACCGGTCAGTTTGTTTTTGCAATCCTTTTGCTATATTTGCGCATATGAATTTAGTTTCGGCAACATGGATAAGATTCAGAAACAAAGAGGAAGCATCCTTCTGTACATGGAAGAAAAACATGATGCGTATTACATCCGGATAGAGCATCCGGGAATGGCCTGCTGTGTGTTCCGGGCAGGTCGGTCAGAATGTGTCGAATACCGGAAGACCCGAAAGCGAAGTACCGGCACTATTCCGATTGCAGGAGGAATCGTATGTGCGAACGGATATATCAAAATGCCTTTTATGATGGCTGCTGTCAAGAACAGCTACATCGAGGCTCTGGCATGAAAATCAAATTTTCGTAAAATCACGCCGGAAGATACAGAAATACTTCGTATGCGGAGGTGCTTCAACCCAATGGCGTTTCTACAAACAATATATATATATGAATAATACAACAAAAGTAAGAATAGTCTATGAATGCAGCATCATTGGCATTGTTCTGCTGACATTCTTAAAAAGCATGTTCCCATACATGGATGCATGGTGGTATGTAGCCCTTATCGCTTCACTTACAGGACTATGGTTCTCGTTGTCTTACCTGAAACGACATAATTACAGATGGGGGTTCAGCTACATAGAGAATCACTTGTACATTGACCTGTTATTGAAAGTACAGAAATGGTTTCAGAACGCTACAATCACGGCCCTGCTGATACCTATATTCTTGACAGACCTCCTGTATAATCATTTTTGTTTTGTAGCATATATATTGCTTGTTGGCATGTTCTTAGGCGTGAAACTGGCTGTTTATACGGTAGAGTATGCCATATACAAAAGCAAGTTCATCGGCTGCAAGGAAAGGTAGCCCCAACCGGTGTTCTTTTCAAACCATAAAACTCATTCTCAAATAACACTTAAAACAAGAACAATGAATCATATCAAGAAGCTGGCAATTGCTTTATTGGGAAGAAAAAGAGAATATGCGATAAAAGGCTTGGGAGTTTTTCATTCCAAAGTTTGCGATTGGTGGCCGAACGAGCGATGCGGCTGGTGGTGTACATTACAGTTGCCATCATATTCGGCTGAAACAGTGATTTGGCTGGATGGAGACACTTCGGCTCCATTACCCCGGCAGATATTGGATTTACAGGTGTTGCTGGAAAACTGGAAATCAGTGAATGAGCGAGTGGGAAGCCGCTTGCCTGATGAAAGCCGGTTGGCACATAAGGAAGAAATATATGCCTCGTGGCAAAACAGATTCTATCCTGAAGAAATCAAATTATCCGAGAAATACAACAATAGCTGGGAAATCACCTTCACCACATATGATTTGGATTATAGCTTCAGCTTTATATGGAAAAATAATACAATACAGAATTTAATTTTAGATCATTAAATCAACAAAATGTGGCAGGCAGCATGGCTACTTAATAAAAGTCATTTATAAATTCCAATAAACTTTCTGATATGACACAGTTTGCAAATACCCCAGGCATACCTAAAGAAGATGCGGACAAGCTGTTCGCTGCTGGAGTTTCATCCCTAAGCAACAAGGCTTTTTCTTCCGCCTATGTGTGCTTTGACCGTATTCCGGCCAAGGATTTTAAGCTACTGTACAACAAAGCCCTCTGCTGTTTCATGGTGGAATGGTACGATGAGTGCCACAGGCTGCTTTGTGAAGCCGAACGCCTTGTCCCCATGAATGCCGGCCACGGCACGGAAAGACTTCCTGAAGCGTTTATCCATTACCTCCATGACGAGGAATCACCGTTCTGCCCCATATCGCAAGGCACTCCCGAACCGCTGGCATACACCCGGCTCCTGCGCCTGAAGGCGGAAGCCGCTTTCAAACTGCACTTATACAGTGAAGTCAAGGCCATTTCCAACCGGCTGGGCAGGAAATACAAGCATATTGAAACATTAATCAACACTCAAAATGACAATGATAACCAATAAAGAAATCTACGGGCTGCACACTTCCGTCGATTCGGAACCTTCCGAATTATACGAAGCCTACCGGGATGTCCCGCTTGACAGCCTGGACGAAAGCCGAAAGAACAATACCCCTTTGCATACGGCCTGCTACTTCGGAGACATGACAGCCGTGGGGATTTTGCTGGAAAGAGGCGCGGACCCCAATGTGAAAAACGACGACGGCGACACGCCGCTGTGCGTCATGGCGCGGCGCGGTCCCCGACCGGACGATGCCGACATTGCCGGCCTGCTCCTGTCCAAAGGGGCGAGAGTGCCCCGTTCCGGCAAAGACACGACCGCCCTCATCGAAGCCGTGCGCAACCGCAATTTCCAGATGGCCGATGCCCTTCTGACGACGGGGAACCGCATTGATTCTACAGACAGGAGCGGCAGAAACGTGCTGCACATCATCTGCTTGTCTGCCGGACTTATTGCGGACGATATCAGGCGCACGGAAGGACGGATAGCAGATTTTTCCCAGCGGTGGTACTCGGACAAATCCAAGCAGGAAGCGTATGCCGAACTGGAAAACCTGCGGGAATCGGACAGCCAGTGCTGCCACACCGCAAAGCTCATTCTGGAAAGCGGACAGATAGACCCTGAAGAAAAGGACAGCATCGGGAAAACCGCCTTTGACATAGCCGTGGAAAGCGGTGCGCGTAAAATCGGGGCATTGCTGTCGGGACAGGACCCCGAAACGGACGGTCTGGCCGCCCTCGCCGGAGGGCTGGACATCTTCCAGGCATTATGGCACAATGACATGACAGCCCTGGATGCCCTGTTGCGTTCCGGAGTAGATACCCAAAGCATCTGCGAGGATAAAAACATGACCGACTTCAAGGGCAAATCCCCGTTGGGTTGCGCCCTTGCATGGGAGAACTTCACCGCAGCGGAAATGCTGCTCAGAGGTGGTGCCGACCCGAATTTCGGGGATGCTGAAGAACGGACGGCCTTTGCCGTATGGATGTGCAACAGAGGACATGAGCACGAGGACAAGGAAGAATGTCTGCATTTCCTTCAATGCCTGACGGAATGTGGATGGGACCCGGAAAGCCCTGCCGACAAAGAGGGGAACACGGCCCTGTCCGTCGCCTGCCGCGGGGCAGGATATGATACGGGTATCTGGGCTGTACGTTATCTTGTGGAAAACGGGGCGGATGTGAACGCCGCCAACATGCAAGGTCAGACCCCTGCGATGAATCTTTACGGTGGACGGTACTGGAACGGCAACATCCCGCGTTTTGCTGCCCTGCCGAGGTCATATCCATACGACGGGCGTTCCTGCACGGAACAGGATGCCGAGACACTTGAAATACTGCTTGAAGCCGGAGCGGACATCAACGCCAGGGACAAATGGGGCAATACCCTGCTGCATTACATCGCAGCCAGCTCGATGAGAGGCTCGAAGGAAGCCGCCGCCCTCGTGATGGACTTCGGCACCCCGGACGTGAACGCCGTGAACAACGAGGGAAAGACGGTTCTCGACATTGCAACGGAAAAGAACGACGAGGCACTCGTCAAGTTTTTACTAAAATACAGCTAACCGTATGGACAACAATATGACTTTTTTGAATGCCTGCCGGAACGGACAGAAAGGCATCGTGCAGATATTCCTGAAGAAAGGCGGCATCGACGTGAACAAGCGGGACGCCGAGGGCAATACGCCGCTGCATTACGCTTGTCTGAAAGGTTACAGGGACATCGTGAACCTGCTGCTTGACAGCGAGGCGGATGCGACCATCGCCAACAACCTGTCGGAAACACCCTTGCACGCCGCTTCCCGGAGCGGGAACAAGGAGATAATCGGGAAACTGGTACAATACGGAGCGGACATTGATGCAACGGACAGCGATGGCCGTACCCCGTTGATCCGTCTGCTTGACAACAGGCGTACAGACGCCGCCCTGTTCTTGATAGAACAGGGAGCGGACACGGAAATAGCCGACAACACGGGGCACAAGGCGATAGACTACGCCACTGCACAAGGATTGCGTACAGTGGTGGAACGTCTGTCCGTAGAAAGCACGACCGATACACATGGCAACACACCGCTTCATCAGGCGGCTTTCAACGGCCAGTCGGAAATCGTCCGCTCGCTACTTTCTGCATACCCCGACATGATAGATACGGCGAACGACGTAGGGGAAACCCCGTTAATCATCGCCTGCATGAAAGGGAACCTTACTGTCGCCAGGCTTCTGATCGGTGCCGGAGCTGATGTAAACATGGCCCAATTGGACGGAAACAGCCCGCTACATTTTGCCGCATGGTCCGGGAACAAGTTTATCGGCAACGACCTGATAGCAGCCCACGCACAGGCAGATGCGCAGAACGGGAACGGGGAAACGCCCCTAATCCTTGCCGCCAGAGAAGGGAACAACGAATTTGTCTCACTCCTTGTGGAGCATGGGGCGAACGTGAACCTTGCGGACAATCTCCAGCATACGGCATTGTATTATGCCAGTGAGCGGGGTTACAACGAAATAACGGAAATCCTGCTGACGGCAGGAGCCGAAGGATAGAGTATCACATTTTTAATAATCAAGATGATATGACAAAAGAAAAAGCAAATCCTCAAAGTCCGGAGGAAATGGCAAAGGCGGCACAGGAAGCCGCAGTAAAGGCGGCAATGGAACAGGCACAGTCCATGTTCGGGAATATCCCGGGATTCCAGATGCCCGGCGGCATGGAGGAACAACTCATGGCACAGATGGGCGCGGGAATGCCCGACATGGCAGCAGCACAGGCACAGCAGGAAGCTATGCTGAAAGCGGCGGGCATAGACCCGGAGACGGTGGCGCAGGCAGGCCGTCAGAACATGGCATACGCCCAGCAGATGATGCAGGGAATGATGGACGGCACACTCGGAGAGGAACTGTCCTCATCCGATGCAATGGCACAGATGATGGACGCCTTCGGTAGTGATGGGTGGACCATTAACAAAGCCGACGACGGCAAACTGGATACGGCACAGCTCCGGCTGCTGGCTTTCGGTGCGCCCATGTTAGTGTATAATGACGAGAATGTGGATTCGATTGACTGTCCTGAGGAAGATGTCGAAAGCATCAGGAGCACGATTGAGAGCTGGTGGAATGTGACTGACCGCGAGAGTACACTGGAGATTGTGAAGTGGCTGCTTGAAGAAGGGCATCATGCCGAGGCCGACGAAGCCCTTGAAAAAGTCCGGAAACGGGGAATCGAAAACATATCACAGGAAGAGCGAGACGACGAGGAAAGCAAGATAGGAGATGTCTGCCTGATAGCGGAGAGCATGGAAGAAAACGGATGGTGTCCCGGAGGGAAGATGCCGGGCAGCGTCATCGCATGGGATCTGGTGCGTCTGGTAAACCTCGGACGCTGGGCATACCTTTGCGGTTATGTGAGCGAGAGTGAAATGTGGCAAATCATGCAGGCGGCGGCAGATACGGCACTTGAGCATTTCTCTTCATGGGAGGAATACGGAATGAGTTTCGTCATGGGCAGGGGCGTATGGCACGGTGACCCGGATGACAGTGAAACGGCATACGAGATAGTAAGCCTGCTGCTGGAGGATGACGAATCACCCTGGAAAAAATCAAATTTCAATATAGGATAAAAAAACAGAGAAAAATGAAACTGGAAGAAGAAAAAATTATGGATGAGGGAAAACATTTTCCCAGCCATTTCGGAGAGGTCTATGATGCCATGCCGGAGAAATTCGAGAAACGGAAAGACAAAGTAAAACCGATGATTTACTGGGGACTGACGGCAGTATGTGTGCTGCTTGTCATTTTTCCCGGGTGGCTGCCATTCATCCCCTCATGGCTGGTACGGACAGCCGGTGTTATCGGGGCGGTTTTCTGTGTCCTTACCGCGTTGGCCGCAGGCCTTAAAATCTATAACCGTACAAGTGGCGGCGAGGTGAAGCGTTACAAGACCAAGAAGTTCATCAGCAGCATGACAGACAAGGATGACATAGTAGCAGCCTTCAACCGCCATGATTTCGAGTACCTGTGCGATTTACCCAGCGGCAACGACCAACCGGTGCAGTTGCAAGTGGAAAAGGATGAAAAAGGGCGTGAGCTTTATTGCATCCTGGTTACATATACCAAGGGGTACAAGATTGTAGGGCTTGCAGACCCTGTCATCCTCACCGGGGTGGAATACGAGAAGAACGAGGCATTTATCCGGCACATGTGCGATAACGACGCCGACTGACAACCGGCAAGGTTCAAGGACCGATAATCTTTGATGTTGGGACACAGGAAACGGATTCACTGTGTCCCAACCTGTTCAGTACAAACTCATATCCACCAAACATAACCTGGAATATATTATAAAATGGAGTGCTAATATGGTATTCAACAACGATATATGACAAAAAGAACAAGTAAAACAAAATACTGCTTCATCAGAAGCCGAATGTTCGTCTGCCTGTTATTGCTATCTGCATTTTTGCCGGTAGCCCATACGCATGCTTCGGAGACTGCAGACTCCGTATATTTTCATGCGGAGCTTGATACGGTTGGCGGTCTCCGTGTCGGGCGGGTACTGCGGCTGACGTATGCACTGGTTAATTCCCGATTCGACACGGCTTCCTACCCAGTGTTCAATGACAGCATTAAAGTGTTGAACGGTCCGAAGCCGCATAAGAGAGAGAGCTGTTCCATTATAAACGGTGTGAAAAGCAATAGCTATGAAACAGGTTTCTATTATCTTGTACAGTTCAAAAACAGTGGGGAAGCCAGAATCCCTGTCGCATCCGTGACGGCCGATGGCAAGACATATACCACGCCGGAATACCGGGTGTCCGTACATCCTACCGAAGTGGACATGAGCAAGTTGGAATGTCATCTGGAGGTGGAGCAACTGAAGAGCGATTACGTCAAGTACCGTGCAATACTGACTTGCAACGCCCGTCCCGACCAAAATCCCCCCTTGTTGACCATTAACGGGAAAACGGTACCGCCAAACAGCAACTCATATTCGAGTTCCAAGAACAAGGAGGAATACACTTACACTTATTACTTTACCAGCGAGGGTTATGATGTGTCCTGCGAGGAACTGACCTTTGGCGGGGTTCCTTATTCCATCAAACCCAGGGAGAGCAAGCTGGACGAAGCGGATTATATTGTTGCAATCCTGATTATAGGTGCATTGTTCGAACTGATATGGTGGCTTGCCTACCGGATTCGCTACCGTGAGGAAAAGAATGCTCCCCTTGCCGCCTTTGTATTGGAAAAGAAGACGCTTCCCCTGATTATCAGCTGGGCGTACACCCACTACGGCGCATCGCATATGTTGATGCTTTATGCCGCAATGTTTATTTCCATAAGCGGAGTGATGCATTATTCGAGCAATATTGATATAGAGGGTCTTTTATGGCTCGGTATCATTCCCGGACTGCTTGCCTTTATACTTTACCGGCACCAACGGCGCAAGCTGGATTTCCAGAGCATACCGACCTCATTGGACAAACAGGCGATTTATGACCAGATATACAAGTTGTCGGTAACTTATGACTGGGACGTGGACCATTACGGCGAGGACTGCATCGTGGCTCATACCAATCCTTCCCTTTGGGGTATGACATGGGGAGAACAGATTTTTGTCGTGTTCGACAAAGGTCAGGTATGGGTCAATAGCGTAAACGACCTGAACAAGCGTACCTCGATATGTTCTTTCGGACATAACAAACGGAATATTCGAAGAATAAGGGAGGCACTTGCCGGTGCTGCCGGGCAAGAAGGGCATCTTTTTGCCGGGGGTGAATGCACATCCGGGCAATCTGCTAATTGGGGTAAGGTCAGGTATAATCAGGAAAAAACCATATCAACTGTCCATACTGTTGATGCAGATGATACAGAGAGAAAGAATAACCCTGCAGGCTCTGAGGAATATAACTTTCCTGTCGATAAGGAGACAAATGGAAAGGATAACAAAGATCTGTCATTCTGGTCACTAATAACTCCAAGAAAAGGAAATATCGCAACCCCCTTACTTATTTATATAAATGTGGCATTGTTTATAGTGATGTCTATATGTGGGGTAAGCCTTATAGAACCGACAGGCATTTCTTTGATGAAATGGGGTGCAGATTTTGGCCCGCTCACACTTACCGGTGATTGGTGGAGAACCGTGACCTGCAATTTTATCCATATCGGGATAATCCATTTGCTGATGAATATGTATGCTCTATTATACATCGGGATATTCTTGGAACAGATTATCGGAAGCAGAAAGTTGATGACCGCCTATCTCCTGACCGGATTATTCTCGGCATTGGCAAGCCTTACTGCTCATCCCGAAACGATAAGCGCAGGGGCTTCCGGTTCTATTTTCGGACTTTACGGCATCTTCCTTTCTTACCTGATCTTCAATCACAAGATAGAAAAACACCAGCGAAAATCTCTTTTGTTTAGCATAGGTTTCTTTGTAATCTACAATCTTTTGCTTGGAACTAAGGAAGAAGGAATAGATAATGCGGCACATATAGGAGGCCTTGTCTCAGGAGTCATATTGGGTATAACTTATCTTTTGGCAGACAAGTATAGCTCTAAAAGGGCCTCACGATATATCGCATATATTGCTGAAATGACATTTCTGATAATGTTCGCATTCCTTTTTACGGGACAGACAAAATCCGTACCTTCGGATTTTAGGGAAATAAGGAACATGTGGGAATACGGTACATTAGAGAAATACGCACAGGAAAGTGAATCTGAAGGCAGAATACAGGAAAGTGGAACAGATCATACTAATTATATACCCAACCAAGGGGATAATCCTGCAACATTTAGCGGCAGCGATGAAAGCATAGGAGACGGCAGGAGAGAGTATGTGAATAAAGCATGCGGACTGAGGTGTACATATCCCACAGGATGGAATGCTGTAGTAAAATCAGATGACAACTGTGTTTTACAGCTTATGGGCAATGCCGGTAATACCATTGTCTTCAACTACAAAAAGTTCTCTTCGACCGAGGAAATCGACAATGCACGCAATCTGTTGTTGAAATCTATGAGCGGGACCGCTCCCGAAAGTGTAAATATCAACGGAATACCGTTTGAACGGATTTCGGGCAGAAGGGAATATCCATTGGAAAGAGGTGGCAGCATGAACTTTAATCAGAGTATAATTTTTTATCTGAATAAAAAGGCGTTGGACGGTTTCATTATCGTTTCAATGACAGCGACCGAGACCCATGAATCCGAAGCCCATGATATAATCGGTTCTGTCAGAATATTACCATCCAACTCACAATGAAAATAAAAGAATACGCTACCGATGAGCTTTTGATGATGGCCAACAATGTAACCGGAGAATATACGGACAAGGAAGTGAGACAGGCCAAGCTGGAACTGTACAGACGCGGTGTAAACTACAAGTTGATAGCCGACATCATGGAAGAAAAGGAGGAAACCTTCATGAGAAGACTGGATGCCGCAGCCCGTGCTGAGCAGGAACGCCTTGACAAGGAGAGAGAGAAGAACAGGAACGTGAGTTACCGGTGGTGGGAACTGATACCGATGTTCCTGTTCGCCCCATTTTATATGTTCGGAGAAATGAGGTATTTTGTAGGCTCTATTATTTTACTGCCTGTCCACCTGCTAAGCCGGACTCCCGTTGACTTCAGTTATATGTTCAGGGAACTGCGAAGGCTGAAGGAGGAAAAGTGTGACCTGAAATTCAAACAGCGGCTTACTGTCTTGATTGCCGGAGATCTGTTTTATCTATCGGTATGCTGGTATAACTTTTTGAGATTCTGTTTCTAACGGGAATGAAGTACGATATATTTTTGGAAACATACATAATTGCATCTATGAAGGCAACATTCAAAAAATTATCCTGTGCCTGTCGGCTATCCTGTTCCTGCCGGCATTGCACGCCCCAACAAGGGCATATATTTCCAAGGAAACAGGCTCTGTTTGCCAGTACCCTGCGGACTGGAAGCATTGCACGGCAAATGAATATCCGGAAATGCGGGATAAAGGCCTGCTGGTTTCTGTGAAATCATTAACATACAAGTTGATTTTATATAGCAATGAAAAAAACAACGAATTTACCCAAGTTTAATAGCCAGGACGGGCGCTGTTACTGGATGAAGCCCGAGGTACAGGAGGAATTGCAGCCGCTCTTTGACCAGTGCATCCAGGATGCTATTGACGGGAGAATCATGCGGCTTGATTCTCTTTGGCCGCCGGTAGTGGTCAGCAGTCAAGGTGCGCCCTTTGAGGTGTGGCAACTGCTTAGGGCGTGGACCGAAATACAGCGGGCCGAGACCCTGGATGCGGAACAGGCCATCGCCTTCAGCGAAAACCTGCGCCGCCAGAGCCGGTGGGGTGAAATTGACCACCATCTACTTGATATGCTCAAACGGGAGCTGCAGGAAAAGTATTTTGTTGCAACAGACAATGAAGATGATCGCTTCTGGAATCGGGAGTATTCCCTGAAACCAGGTATCCATGCAGAGCAAGTTCCGGAGCCGCTGCTGCGCTTTGCCTGCTATGTGGCGGTAAACTATAAGGTATATGGCATGAGCTTCCAGTATTTGGACACCAATTACCTGTTGGGATTGGTCGGGAAAGTCCGACCGGATATAGTGGAAAAGCTGAAGGAAAACGGAACCGGCAGGTTGCCGTTCAACCTGCAAAAGAGAAAAACAGTGCACTTCACCGCATCGGCCAACGATGCCTTTGCCGTCATCCGTATTACTGCCAGGGATAATACGGAGGAATGCTGTCATGAAGTGCTGAACTACCTGTGTGAGCTTCTGGAGCAGGATGATTTTCCCCGCAGCTATGCTGTGGAGTTCAAAGGACCGGAAAAGAAGTATCTGCCCATTACAGGACTGCCCCAAAAGGGAGTAAACCAACTTTTTGCCTGTGCCGTGCAATACCCCAGCCTCCACCACTTGATGGAACGGTACGCCCGGCTTGCCATGCGGCAATATGAACAATACACCAATCTCAGCGATGAGCTGTGTGCCCTTCCCGGCAGTTTTGCCGTGTTTGCCTTGGGAATGCTGGGGCAAGAGTGGCGGCAGTTGGTGTGGGATTATCTTGACCTCTGCGATGATGAGCACTCCCGCTTACAGGAAAAATTCCTCCGGGAGTATGTGAAACAGTTCGGCTTTACCGCCGATACAGTCCCCGTTTTTGTCCGGGGGGTGCTGTCCATGCAGGACATGAAATATTCCAAGGACTATGCCGCATGGATGGCAAACGCCGAAAGCCTGGGTGCTCTGCTGGAGACAAAATCCCGTCTGTCTGAAATCGTCCCAAGCGGTTTTTCCTCCGACGAGGATGATGACGAGGATGATACCCCCAGTCAGGAAACAGAAGCCAGCCCGGAAGAAGTGCTGCAATACGCATGGGAAACAGTTTGCTATGTAATATGGGGCAAAAACAGCGCCAAGGGTGGTCAGAAAGTGGTGGACGCAGCTCCGGAGGAACTGAAAGAGATGTATCGACAAGTTTTCATTAACATAAAAAAAGAGAGAATACAGAGAAAATGATAAAAGAAACCATAGAGAAACTGAAAGGCATTATCGCCCAAAGTGACACGGGGCACCTGCCGCTGTCCTGCCGTATCGAACTGATGAAACAGGTCGGCGATGTACTCACCGTGCAGAAAATCATGTGCGAATGCTGCAAGAAAGCCTGTTCTGTCACGGGGCGACAGATTATGGACAATGTACATCTGCTTTCCCACATAAACGAGCATCTTTACAGAAAGCCGGACTCGGTGGAAGACATCGAGAAGGAGTCGGGCGAACTGTGGCTTCATGTGCAGAACAATCCTGACGAGGCGACCACAACCGTGAGCTGGGCCATCGCCAGCCTCGGGTATTTTGTCTGCGGTGATGCGGCCTCCATGCTGAACCCGGAAGATTACGAAGGAGAGGATGATGACAGTTTTGACCCTGAGAGCATGGACATCGATTTCATAGTGTCGCTGGTCTGCTCCGGTGGAAGTCCCTTTTCCGATAACTGGAAAGGTGACGTGGAAAAACGTAGGGAGTATTGGAACTGGTACCTGGACATGACTCTCGCCATGTATGAAAACCCGCAGCAGGAGGTCATACCCTTCCATGCAGTCAACGACCGTAACACACTCCACATACCTGTGCCGCCCGGGTGCGACCCGGCATTGTCCGGAAAGATAGAGCGGCTGAACTCCGCCCTCGATTCATACATCCATGCTCCCACGGACAGGAAAGAAACGGAGCGGATGAAACCTTATGCGGAGGACAGCTCCCTTGTCCGTATCGTGGCCGATGTCATCCGGGGGTATTCCTGCATACCCTCCACACCGCAGGAAAAGGAGGATTACCGCATAACCGGAATCTACAACTATGATGTCATCCGGTTCTGGTACTGCGTAGCCCTGCTCGCCCAGTCCCCGGACGAATGTGCGGTTGCCTGCCTGTCGGGACTTGCCCGTACCCTCATGGAGCAGGGACCGGGAGAACTTGGCATATTGTACCGCATCCTGCTTCTGCTGCCGGAGCGGGAACACCTGCACGGGCTGACAGACGAGCTTGCTAACTACTACCGGAAAATCATCCCAGACCTTGAAGCGGCGAAATGGCTTGCAGAGGCAGGCATCCCGTACCCAGACACTTTCGAGTGGTCCGTATCGTTCCGTTTCACTTCCAACGGGGAAACGGTCCTCCTGTCGGGGAACGAAACGGAAAGGAAAGCGTGGTTCACGCTGAGTGTCGAACTGTTCGGCCCTCAGGCTTTATACGGCGACTACACGAGGTTCACGAGCTACCACATCCATGTACGCAACGGGGACAACTCCGTTCACGGGCATTGGAATGAAAAGGACGGCTATCTCCTGCGTGATAACGAATACCTGATAAAAGATGAACACTACACTCCCAGACAGCTTGTCATACTGATGCACAAACTTTCGGGGGTAGGTATCCGTTTTTCAAAGGTCCCTGCCGACGTGTATGCTTCCAGGGGAATATCCGGCAAAGCCGTGAAGGAATGGATAAGGGAGATGATGGAGGCATACGAGCATGACTGCATGGAGGAGGTACGGGATCAGGCCCTTGACATACGCAAGGACGAGGGGGATGTTGGCGACACACTCAACGAGATAAGGAAAAAATGGGGAGAAGAGATACCGGTATTGAAAGAGGACCGTTTCGATGAAATCGAGATGCAGTATTCCTGCTTCTCGCACGAGATGGGCATTACTGCCCTGGGACAGGAGCTTACCTCATACGGGTACGCACTATATGACCTGAACGGGGATGACATATATCTTCTGGCATTGGTTCCGCAGGCGAAAATGCAGGCCTTTGAGGAGAAATGTTGCAAGTACGGGCAGTATTGCAAACTGCTGAAACAACCCCGTTATGATTTCGGAATGAAGGCAAAAACCATAAAGCTGCGCAAGCAGATGCCCCGTGAAAGGATGGCATGGCCTGATGACGGGAACAGATATATCACAAGAGGTTTTGCGGGTTATTTCGCTTATGGGGAATGGCGACAGGCGGATGTTGAGAAATGGCAGGGTACATTCGTTGCGGATCTACGTGTCACACCGCTTCAGCCGGTGAAGATGAAGACGAAAAAAATCCACCATTTCATATACTCGGAAGAACTGGATTTCTATGCGGCATTGTACCCGATCTCTTTGGGAGAAATGGTCATAGGAGGCAAGAATCCGTTGGAGGCGGAAAAATGGCCGCGCATGTGCAATATGGCCGTTGACGAAAAGTATGAGTTCCGGTGGTGCGGGCGTTATCTGTGTCTGGGCGATGTCCATAGCGCCATCATACACACCATGACACCACGGGGTGTGAAACATGTAAGCCGGCTCATACTGCCTGATAACCTGATGTATGCCCCCAGTTTCGGTACAGACGGCAAAGGAACGCTGTATATCATTCCGGGAGAGTTTTGCAATTCTCCGGTTATCCGTTATGACGGCAACGGGAAATATTACGGAATGCCGTTCAAAATGTCCGGACATGACAGATTCGATGAAGGCTGTATTCCTGTGCCGGACACATCCCGCCTCCTTCTGTTGGGAAGCTACACGGCAAGAAGCTGCAGCGGGATATGGATAGAACCGGGTCTGCTCGACCTGGACATGGCGACACAGAATTGCCGCATCGCCCCGCTCCGCATAGGGGACGGCTCTTTCCGTTTGCGTGTGTTCTACAAGGAGTGGGTGCTGGTGGAGAGCCAATCGAACGGCAACCGAACCGACTATGCCCGTCTCTGGAACCGGAAGACGGACGAAGTGCTACGCCTCCGTCCCGGCGTATTGGGCAACGAATCCTTCAAATCCATCCATGCGATGCCTGACGGAACTGTCATCGTGAATACCCTTAATAAAGGAGATGCATTGTACCGGGCGGAAGATTTCTGGAATTTCCTGCGCACGTCAAGCCGAGCGAAGAAACTGGGATACTGGCTCAACTATCCGAAGCCTTACCCGGACAGGGAATACGAGCTGCCTCCCTTGTCGGAAGACGTGACCCTGATGTTTGCACCTCCGTTCGTTGAATCTCAGCCAACCATTTCTCCTGTTGCAAAGCCGCAACCGACAAGAAGCGTCAAAACAGGACCTGCAGAAGCCTCCGAGACACAAGCCACAGACGGAGTAGAAATTGCAGAGGGACGGTTGAAAATAAACGGCCGGCAGATATCCATGCCTTTATCCTACACGGTTATGGTGCAGATTTTTGGCAAGGAGAGAATTGTGATCACCCATAAGACTATGCAGGATGACAGAGGCAGGACCATACAATACGACAGACGGAGTTTCCTCGTGTGGGACGATGCCGGAGTGACTGCTGTCCGGAACGAAGAGAATGCCTATAATATTTCGGCCATTTATTTACAGGTAAAAAGAAAACAAGGAGCCGGTATCAGCCATTCCCGCACCAACCGGAATATACGGCAGTGAAATCATAGTGGATGGCATCAAGTGGGACAGGACATCCGACATGACTGTATGCAGCGGAGAATTGGAAATAGCGTCATCTGCATCCGGCGGCTATATGGAAATCACATTCGCAGGCAGCCGTGACAGGAGAGACACATGGCAGCACTACCGTGACATCATGGCTGAAAATATGCAGGCCGCACTCGTGGAAAGAGACCGTGTAAGGCTGATGGCAAGAAACCATCCTGCGGGCAAGCCCTCGGACGACCAACCGGATAGCGCCACTTCACTGGCTCAATCCTGCGAATCATTCCTTACCTATTCAGTCAATGCCCTCCATGCCGGTTATTCTATGGGCAGAAGCGTGCGTTATCTGAAAACCAACCTGCTCCCGCTTCTGACAGAGGCAGCGGAAAAGTGCAGCGAATACGGTTCCGTCAGGTTTTCAGATCTGCTGTCCGTATATTCCGGATGCGTGCTTCTCGGCTATGAAAAGGTAAATATGAAGCGGTTTTGCGAAAAGCTGGTTAAAAACGGTATCCGTGATTTCGTGTTCGATACCCTCACACGGTGTCTCGTCCCCGAATGGGACCTCACGGAAGACACGGTGTTTCCGAAAAAATAAAGGAGTGGATTGTTTCCCGGCATGGAAACACAATCGCGCCGGAAGCAGTGACTGCATTAAAAGAATTATCCAGCATATCCGGAAATGTCCTGATTTTAGATGCGATAATGAAAAGCATCCAAAATTAATAATCCGTAAAGGAGAATGCCGGAAATCAGGCAAAAACGGCTCTGAACCTGTAACATGAATAAGCCCCGAAGGTCTTTGCCTGACCTCCGGGGTTATCCTTTTCCCCTATGTCTTTATTTGTACCATCTGAGCGACATTGCCGTCTGTTCGCAGAAACGGGCATATTCCTCCTTGTCCGTCCCGCTTTCGATGCGGCGGTCAATTAGCTCTCCCAGTTCATCGAAACAGACTTCATCACTGATGCACTCCACCCCCGTACCGTCCCGAAGATACACCTCGTAATAGTCCGAGCCGTTCAGACATATAAGCACATCGCCCTGAAATAGTCTTCCGTTCACATGGAATTTCAGACCCGGCAAATCCTTGAATATGGCAGGCGTGAATTGTCCGATACCCCAAGACATGAGGATTTCCATGCGGGTCGTTGCTATCAGTTGTTCTCTAACGGTCTGTGCGACCTGTACCACATATTTTTTGTCCATCATCTTGATTTTTGATTGATTATACTCTTTTCATTCGAACCAATCCGGGTTGCTTTCCTTCAAGACTTCAATCAGTTCCTTGTCCGGCAGAAGAAGATTCTGCGGTTCTGTAAAGTAGAATACCTCGTCGTATAGGTCTTCCGCTTCCTTACTGGCAAAACCTTCGTTCACATCCTCGAAACTGCCCGGCTGCAAGGCGTCAAGCAGTTCGGTTGAACCAATCAACAATTCTTCTCCGTCAATTGAATCGACGATACGGCAGATGTATGTCTTGCCGTCAAATTCCAATTCTTTTGTTCTCATATTCGATTTATTTTAATGGTATATACTTTCCGTGTTCATTGAGATATTCCATGATGCACTTCGCCTCTTCATGCGATGCCCTGTTGCGGTCATCGTAACGGCGGCTGTCGTCTGCCATGACCTTGATGCACTCCCGGATAAGCCGGTAAAGGCTCTGCTGATTTGTCGGGTGCATGCCCGGGATAGCCGCAGCGAATTTTCTGGGGTCGAAACTGTAGCTGTTCACCGCCATCTCCCACTCCTTTGCGAGTCTATACTCTTTCGATTCCTGAATATTTCTGTCCATAGTTTTGATTTTTAATAATTCTCATTACATATCCCATCAAGTTCCTTGACTATGCTTGATACACTTTCTCCTGTCAATCCTTCAATGTCATACAGCAAATCCAACAGAAAGCGATATGCCTTGTCTCCAGCTTCTGTAAATTCTCCTGTACTGTCGAATGCGTCACCGACACATCCAAGCTCTTGTAACAATTCTTCCAATGTTTTCATCTTTTTGAATTTAAGTTTTTTCTTTTCCCTCTGTTCGGCATCCTGCAACCGGAGCCGCTTCGGGTTTTACGGTGCAGGGAGAGGCCGCCGGATAAGCCATTCCCGATGTTTTTTCCTGCCAATTACTCTTGCCCCGGCAAGGAAGAATTTGCAGGAAATGCACTTCAAAACGGAGGGGACAGGCGCGGCAGCCTACATTCGCACCGTAGAAAACCTGCGGCGGTGACGGCATGGAGGCGGAAACATGGGAAGCCCCCAAACGGTATAAAGGGAATGAGCCTTGTGAGGCAAGGCTTTGGAAAAGGTCGGCAGGCGGTTAGAAAGGGATAGCAGCGGCATGGTGCCGCCGTCGCACCTTGTGGCTTTCACTAAAAAAGGCATGACCGACGCACCACATAACACAACAGTATGCAGGACGGATTTCTCCGCCCTGCTTCTGAACTGAATTATGGAAAGGTCAAGCCGCTACATCTTCGGCTTGTGGCGTTTCATCGGGTTGCGGTTCTTCCTGCTGCTCCGCTTCCTGCCTGGCCTTGTCCTGCACCATGAGGACTGCTTTCTTTTCCTCGATGCGCTGGTGGCGTTTCTCATAGACTTCATCATAACCCTTTCGGATTTCGGCAAGCGTTTCGGGCATGTGCTTCTCCGCAAATCGGAGCAAGAGGGTGGCTGCGGCATCGCTGGCCGGTGCGTCTTGGAACTCGGAAATCAAGAAGTCCCTGCGGATAACGGCTTTCGCCTTGCCATTCAGGTTTTCAATGATGCGCAACTTGTCCTTGTCGGAAAGGTAGTACACATTCTCGTCCTCAATGCCTACGGCTGCGTAATGCTCCCTGCGGAGATATGAAAGGAGGAAGTAATAAATCATCTTGTCCTCGTCAGCTCCGAACTTGGTTTCGGCGGTGTCCACCTCTAATATCCGCTTCTTGGTGTCCGCAACCGTCTTTTCAAGGGCGATTTCCTTATTGCGCTTGTCCTGCTTTTCCAGTTTCTCAAGCGGAGTAAGTTCTTTCTCCTTTGTCGATAACGTGCCGTTTGCCGTATTCGTTGCGGAGTTCTCCACATAACCGAGAAAGAGGTCTTTGTTACCGATAAGAACATAGAGCGATATTTCCCCCTCTTCACTTCGTCGTAATATGTCCTCGCATTCAGCCTTGTAATCTTCCTGCTCCTGCTCGAAGTCCCTTTGGGCTTCTTCGTATTCTTCCGTGGTCTCGTAATCTGCCGCTTCGGGTGCTTCGGGCAGTTCGGGATAGTCCTCATGGCGGCATGATAATCTCTCCACCTCGTAGCCAAGTTCCTCAAGCCGCTTGACAGTCGTGTCGTTGTAGGTGTAAAAGATAGAATAAGCAAGCGAAGCGGTAGGATGGTCTGCCAACATCTGCATGGCCTTTTCCACAAGATAGGCTGCATTCATGTCCTCAAGGCATTTCCTGTTGGCACACTTTCCGCAACTGCCCTCACAGAACAACATCATGTTGTTGGTGTTGTGCGGGCAGGACTTGCAGAGGGTCTTGTCAAAGGAATAGCGGTCAAGGTCAGTCGTATAATCACTTTCTATGCGTTTCGCCACATCTACGGCTTTCATGCCACGCCAACTGCCGTATATGACTCCCTCTTTCAGATGCCTGTCGTACACCTCACTCTGTATGTCCTCACCATATCGGCAGATTTCACTTGCCACACTGATTGTGATTTCGTCCGTTTCCAAAAGGGCTGCGATTTCGGGAATCAAAGTCGTGAATTTGAGCCGTGTGCGAATATAGTCTTCCGACTTGCCGAACTGAACAGCCAATGAATGCACATCGTGCCGTCCGCTCTCTATCAGTTTCTGATAGGCGTTTGCTTCCTCTATGGGTGTAACGTCCTTGCGCTGCAGGTTCTCCGTGACCGCCATTTCCTCGGCTACCTCGTCCGACACTTCGTATATGACTGCCGGAACGGTTTCCAGTCCTGCCATGAGCGATGCACGGTATCTGCGTTCGCCAAAGACAACCTCGAAGCGGTTTTCATCAATGGGGCGTACACCTATGGGCTGCAAGACACCCTGTTGCCGTATGCTCTCGGCAAGTTCGGCAAGGCTCGCCTCGTCAAAGGTCTTGCGAGGGTTGTAATTACTCGGCTGAATGTCTGCCAATGCTACCGATGCGATGTTCTTCTCTACTGACTTCATGTTTGTTGCTTCCATAATTCAAAAATTTAATTTGTTAATAACTTGTTTTTTTTATTTTCCCTCTTGTCGGTTCTTTTCTGCCGAACCGCCTTTGGGGTTTTATGGATGCAGGTTCCGGCCGTCGGAACAGCTTCATAAGGCGGCTTTTCTTGCCAAATTACTCTTTCACGGAAAGGAAGAATTTTGCAAGAAATGCACTTCAAGCCGACGGATCAAGCGCGACTGCCGACCTTTGCATCTGATAAAACCAATGGCCGGTGACAGCAGGAATGACCAGGAGAGGATAAAGGCCCGGCCGTATAGAAAAGGGAAACGGGTTTGCCGGAGATGGAAACGGTGTGGATGAACGCTATAAATGGGTATAAAAGAATGTGATATTTGACAAATACAAAAGGTAAATTTTCCACAAATCGTATAAAAGGATTGGCGGAACAGGCAGCATATCGGGCAACTCCGATATGCCACCAGAAAATCACAGCGGCGACAGTTCCGCTGCGAATACTTCCGCCTCCGAATAGTCCGAGGCTATCAAAATGATACTGTCCTCTTCGATTTCCTCCGGGACATCCACCACCTGATACACACCGTCCGACAAACCGCCGTCCGGGTCATGCCAGAAAACCTTGCTTCCAGCCTTTATAAAATCGTAATTACTCATATCTCTATCATTTCGGGTCGTTCTTATTTCTGTCTGTGGTGTAAACTGAAACCGGCATACACCATACCGGCAGCGGGTCGATTTCCCTGACTGCCGGATACGGCATATACCATAGTCCAGTCCATACCGTCACCGGTGATGCCTTTGTCAGAACGGCAGGTCGTCCTTGTCGTCCTGCGGCATATCGGCAGGGGGTACGGGTGTGTTGTCCGTTGTGGCCGCCATGTTGTCCGGGCTGCCAGCCGAGCTGTCCTTCTTGCCTGTATTGATGAATGCGATGCTCTCCGCCGTAATGGAAAGCTGAATCTGGCTCTCCCCGTTTTTGTCCGTCCACAGGGAAGATGAGAGCGTGCCTTCAACAAGTACCAGCCGTCCTTTGGTGAGGTATTCAGCCAACCGGATGTGGTTCTCTTTGTTGCTTCTTACCTTTACCCATGTGGTGACGTTCTGTCCCTTTGCATAATCGTCAACGGCTATGTTCATGGCCATGAATGAGCCGTGGGCTCCTGCAATCACCTGGCAGTCTTTGCCGATGCGTCCGATAGTGTGTACATGTAACATAATATAAAATGTTTTGTGGCAAGGTGGTTGGTCCTGCCGTTACCTTCTTTTATTTTCCCTCTTTTCGGTTCCTTTCTGTCTGAACCGCTGTCGGGATTTTATGCTGCAACCAAAGGCTGTCGGCAAAGCCGCACACGTCGTTTTTTCTTGCCAATTACTCTTGTCAGCCCCGGCTGTCAAGGAAGAATTTGCAAGAAATGCACTTCAAAACGTAAGGGACAGGCGCGACGGCCTATATTTGCAGCGGTAAAACCAGACCGGTGACTGCCAGAAAGCATCCGGAGAAAGCATAAAGTCGCACCGATTATAACTGTACGGACGGCCCTGCCGGGGATAAAAGCAGAGGGAAAGGGTGATATAACGGGAGAAACGGCTTGGGCGGGTAGAGAGCAGTGGTCTGCCGGGCAAACAGAAAGGGGACTCTTTCCGCCTTGAGATCTGCCGGAATATATGGAGGCCGGCGCAAAGCGGGATGTGTCACCGTTTGCCCATGACACTGACGGCCCGGAAAGAAAAGATACGGATTAAAGGCGGAATGTGCCAGAGCAAGATCCGGCAGGAAGCCTTGCATAGCGGAATACCGTGTTGTTTCGACATCCGTCGAAGCTCCGGCATGGAGCGGCATGAAGCGGACTGCCGTTGCTCCGGCACAGCCTTCCGTACCTTGGATTGCAGAGCGGACTGTGGCACAGACCTCCTACCTTGCTTCATGGGCGGGAAAAGCCGGGTAGAAAAGGGATGAAATGCCGGGACGGTATGCCATAAAAAGGGAATTGCCGGCAATGAAGGCAGCCCAATATGACTGCCCTCCCCTGCCTGTCAGCCGACGAAGTTGAAATGCCTGTCGCAAAATTCTTTCTGACGCATGAAGCGCTCGCTCCGGTAGAAGTCCACTTCGGGATACATGCAATGGCCGGAAGCGGCGTATCTGCCAGTCGGTACACCTAACTCATAAAGCACGAGCCAGTCCAGCACCGCTTCTCCGTTGTTGTTCGTGTCGATGAACTGGCAGCCGGCATTACGCTCCACGCCCGGAAGATTGACGGTTATGACTGCCTCCGGCTCGAAACCGTTGCTGTCTTCTTTATATTCAAGCAATTCCAGACAGATTGGGCTGCCCAGTCCGTGCTGGTAGTAGGTAACAAACGGGAAGACCCATTTTTCATCCTTACGCAGAAGTTTTAACGTCAAACCGTCAACGACCACTTTTTTCTCACTGTTTTTTTCCATACTTCAAATTTTTAATTTCGTTTTTTTATTTTCCCTGCGTTCGGTCCTTAAAGACCTTCGCCGGATTTATTTTTCCGCACCACGAAAGTGATAACGGCAACCGGGACAAATCTGGCGACAGAAATACGCTTCTCCCCGAGAAGGAAGATTTCCGTCGGCCACCGCAGGCTTGCAGGATTTGTAGGGAACAGCCGTAATCCGTTACTTTCGCGGAACAATAAGCCGGGAAGGAAGGACTGGCTGCGAAGACAAAGATAAGGAAAGATATAAAAGGATGGACAGGCAGGTATAAGGGGGAAGGGTAAAAAAGGGAAAGAGGATAAAAAGGGAGGATGCCGGCCTATAAAGGCAGGGCGGGCCGCACAGGGCATACCATACAGAAAAACCTGCCCGGCCATCACGACCGGACAGGGAGTAAAGGTTAAAATATGAATTACGGTCAGGCAGCTTTGTCGATGTCCTCCTGTGCCGGATGCGGTTTCTGTTCCGCTTCCTTGAGGGCTTCGTCTATCCGCCGCTGCAAGTCCCTGCATTCCTGCCGGAGCCTTGCCAGTTCGTCCGACTTGCTCCACTTGCGGCTGACGATTTCCTGCAAGGTGGGAAGCTCGCTTTGCAGTTTTTCGATTTTCTTGCGCTGATTGTCGATGATGCCCGGCAGTTTGTCTAATGTGGTTTTGGGATATTGCGCCGACTCGACAAACCCCAGCGGCAACGCACCCGACACGCCGCAACGGTATTTCAATCCGCTTCTGCCCTCGACATAGAACGTGTTGCGGTCGAATGTCCCGGAAAAGTCGTATTCGCTGCGTACCAGCAGGTTCATCCCCATATAGCTGCCAATGGTGGCGTATGCCTCGCTGCGGTATGTTCTCGCCATGCGGTGCAGTTCACGCCCGGTTTCTTCTGCCGTGGCTTGCGGCAGGTTCAACAGCAGGGTCGTCCGCTCTCCGGTGTAAGCCGTGATGTATTTCCTATCGGCATTGACCTGGGCGATGAACCGTTCCGCCTTTTCGATGTCCTGCCTGTTGGCGGAAATCTTGTGCTCGGCACGGATGCGCTCTTTCTTGAAAATCGCCTGTTCCTTTTCCAACTGCATAATCCTGTTGTCGAGTTTCGCCTTGTTCAACAGGTCGGTATTCCCGGAAAGGATGGCCACGAACTCTGCGAAGTTCATGCCGTTGTCCTCGTCTATGCTGTCCTCGTCAATGCGGCGCACGGCAATCGTGCCGTTGTTAATCTGATTGATGAACATCTGTTTGTTACGCAAGAGGTTGAACTTGTAGGCATCCAACGTCTTCTCCGTGCCGTAGATGACTATATCCACCACATTGCCGCCCCAGAGCTTGACGGTGTTTCCCTTGCGCACCGCCCTGCCGTTGCGCTGCTCCATGTCCGCAGGCCTCCAGGGAACCTCAAGATGATGCACCGCCACCGCCCGCTGCTGGGCGTTCACCCCTGTGCCGAGCATGGAAGTCGAGCCGAACAGCACACGCACCCTGCCGCTGTTCATGTCCGCAAAGAGCTTCTTTCTCGCCCTCTCGGTCTGGGCGCACTGGATAAACTGTATCTCGTCCGCCGGAATACCGAGCCGCACCAGCTTGTCCTTGATGTCGGTGTAGATGTTCCACTCATTCGGCTTGTAGGTGGAAAGGTCGCTGAATATGAACTGCGTACCACGGTTGGCATTGGAACGCACATAATAGTCATATACCGTCCTTGCACAGACAGAAGCCTTGTTGTCCGCATCGTCATGGAACTTGTCTCCGAGCAGTCTCATGTCGAGAGCCATCTTGCGTGCCACATTGGTAGCAACGAGCATCTTCGCTTTGTCGAGGTTGTCCGGTTCGGGAATATCGAGTCCGAGGTCTTCCCACTGTCCGCTATGCGCAAAGGAGACCAGCCGTCCAATCATTTCCTCCTGCTCGATGGTCGGCGCATGGGAAAGGAAACGCACATTCTTTTGCGGCACATCGAGGTTAATCATGTCGGCGGTGCGGTAGTCGGTAATCTCACGCAGGAACATCGCCAGTTCCGGCACCTTGATATAGGTACGGAAACGCTCTTTGCGCTTGATTGACCCTGTCACGTTCAGCTCATAGTCGGCTGTCTTCTTCGTGAATATCGCCGCCCACGCATCAAACAACTGATGGACTGCCGTCTCATCTCATGAGGACGCAGGTACTTGAACATCACATACAGCTCGGTAAGCGCATTGACGACCACCGTGCCGGAGAGGAATGTCGCCCCCAAATCCCGGCCTGTACGGTGCTGTATGTCACGGATGGCAAAAAGCAAATTCATCGCCCTTTGCGAGCCTTTGGTGTTGCCGATGCCCGCTACCCTCGTGTGCCGTGTCTGAAACATGAGGTTCTTGAACATGTGCGATTCGTCCACAAAAATATGGTCTATGCCCATCGAATGGAAATCCACGGTATCATCTTTCCGCTCATTGATTTTCATCCGCAATTCGGCGAGTTTCGCTTTCAGATTCTCCTGCCGCTTCTCCAGTCCTTTCTGCATCTGCCTGCTGCGGTAGCGCATGGTGGAGTTCTCCAATACCTCAAGGCTGCGCTCCACATCGGCAAGTTCTTCGGAGAAAATCTCCATCATGGTTATTTCCGACTGCGGTATCTTTGCGAACTGGTCGTGTGTCAGGATGATGCAGTCCCAGTTATTGTTTTTGATTTTAGCAAACACCTCTTTCCGGTTGGCAGGCGTGAAGTCCTCCTTGCCCGGATAGAGTAGTTTGGCAGACGGATAAGCCTTGCGGAACGTGTCGGCTATCTCGTGCACGTTGGCTTTCAATCCGACAATAAGCGGCTTCCTAATTAGTCCGAGACGCTTCATTTCGTAAGCCGCCACGCACATTATCATCGTCTTGCCCGTGCCCACCTCGTGCCAGCAGATACCGCCGCCATTCTGCTTAATCATCCAGATAGCATCTTTCTGCGAGGGATAAAGCTCCTTGTAGGCGAAGTGCTCGAATGAAAGCCCCGGAAAGGTCTGCGCCGAACCGTCATAGTGCGGCCTTACAAAACAGTTGAAACGCTCGTTATAGACCCTTACCAGTTCGTCCCGGACTTCCAACGGTTGCCTGTCGAGCCATTCGTTGAACCGCTCCCTAATCTCCTGTATCTTGGTGGCGGCTTCCTGTATGGCTTCCTCGTCCGGCACACGCACCTTGTCGCCGTTGCGATCAATCTCTTTCGTTATCTCCGGCACGGTATCGTGCAAGGCATGGACGAACAGGTCTTCACCGTTGTAATTCCGCACGGAATAGGTGTTGTACGCCGCCGGAGAATAGCCTTTCAGCCTCACAAGGTAGGTGTCGTTCACATCGAAATACATCACCTCGGCTTCCACGCCGAACAGCTCCGCCGCAAAATCGGCGTATATCTTTGTGTCAATCCACCGCTCGCCCATGTTGATGTCAAGCTCCTCGTAAGGTATCGTTTCGGGTATGGCTTCCTCCAACGCCCTCACGGATGCCTCCGTCCATTCCTTTTCGGTGTTGCATAAAGAGGGAATATATGAAGCCATTTCCTTGTGCTTGGCTACGACATTCCCGGCAAGAAACTTTCCTTTATGCTCCCAACATCCGGCAACGGGATTGTAGAAAATCTCCCCTTTGAGAGCTTCCATGACTTCTTCCCAATCCGTGCCTGTGGACTGCATAATGTAGCCCATATCCACCCTGCCGTAGAAATTGAGGCTGCTTGCCAATGCCTCGAACGGTGCCAGTCTTACACCTGTGTCTATCTTTTTGAAAGCCACAGGCTCACGCATGATGTCTGACTTGAAGATGTTGTCGCCGACCTGCATTTCAATGGTATAGACCTCCATGCCCAGACTGTCCTGCATGATGAAATCCCTGTTGTCGTTCTCGTGGAAATATCCCCACTTGGTGACAAAGGCATCATACAGGGTGTTCAGCTTTTCACGCAAAGCCGCCTGTTCCTTTTCTTGCTCCCTCTCTTTCGTTGAAAGTTCGAAATACGCCTCACGGAGCGGCAAGTAGTCCGCCGTCCTCTCCACATTGACCTTGCCCTCGTCCAACGGCACGAAATCCACCGCCGTTTCCTCGTAGTGGCTTGACCTGCGGAACCGGAGCGTTCCTACCTGTCCCTCGAACAGCACTATCGCCCCCTCTTTCATCCATCCGGGCATATCCCCGGTGTATGCCCTCCTGCCTTTGTCCGGCACGGCGGCAACCGCCCCACCGAAAAGCGACATCTGTACAGGCGCATCGTCCTGTCCGATGAAAAGGCTCTTGTGGAAATATCTGTCAAAGTCATATTTAACCAAAGCGGAAAGGTATTGTGCCATTGCCGTATCAGAGCCGAGCCAGTGATGTTTGCGTACATATTTGCCGTATTGGTTCTTCACGATGCGGCTGTCTGTTGTCAGCACGGTTTTCGGCATGGAAAACAGTTTGTTGGCATATTCCGTCATCGCACCGTCCGCATTTACATTTTCCTTTGTAACTTGCAGGAAATATTTCTCCCGGAGCGAGAGGGATGCCTTGTGCATGTGCTTCTGGAATATGAGCAGGTCGCTGCCCACCTCGATACCGCTCGTCTGCATGAAAAGCGTGTCGGGAAGCCTTACCGCACTGATAAGGTCGGCATGGCTGACAAGGTATTCTCTCACGAATTTGTTGCCCGGCGTGTCGGCTACGCCCCTTGAAGTGACGAAAGCCAGCAGTCCGCCCTCGTTAAGCAGTTCCATCGCCTTGACGAAAAAGTAGTTGTGTATGGTCTTGGTGGCCTGTTCGTAAATACCGCCTTTCTTCCAAAATTCCGTATCGAACACACGGAAATTGCCGAACGGAATGTTGGATGCAATGACATCGAATTTCCGATGCTCCAGCTCCTGCCTGTCTATTGCTTCAAACCCTCCTGTCACGGTGGTTGCTTCATCATGCAAAAGAGAAAGCACAAGCCCGGTAATGATGTCCTTTTCAATGGCGTAGCTGTGTGTGCCGCCCATAGCCACAGGCAGGAAACCTCCGATGCCTGCGCTCGGTTCGAGGAAGCTGCGCATCTGCAGTCCGTTCTCCCTGAATGTGGTGTGTATCTGACCTGCGACGGCTTCAATGAGGAAATCCGGCGTATAGAACGCAGTCAGCACGGAAGCCTTTATACTGTTCATCAGCAGGTCGTAATCCCCCTCGCTCCCTCCTGCAAGAGTTCTCAAAACCTCCTGCAAGCGGTTTGTCTGCTCCGCCAGTTCTTCGGGCATGGGGATTTGCGTTCCGATAGTCAGCACTTCCTTGACACCTCCAAAGCCCGAATACTGCGCCAATACCTGTTTCTCTTCCTGTGTGGCTTTCCTGCGTTGTTTGTGGACAGTCACCGCTGTTTCTATGGCGGCCACATTTGCCGCCAGTGATTTCAATCTGTTGTAACTCATAGCTTAACCTTTTATTTTTCTTCCCTCTGTTCGGCCTGTTTGCGGCCGCCGGGAATTATTTTTCTGCTCCGAAAAGTTGGCAGGAACACCCGGCCAAGGCTGGACGGGAAAATACGCTCGACAGCGGAGAGGAAGATTTTCCCGGCTCACCCCTGCGGCGGCTTGCCGGCATTGGCAAAGGCTGGGACTGTCGGTTACTTTTGCAGCAAAATAGTTCCCCAGGAGGTCGCACGGCTGAATGGGGCGGAAACGCCGGAATAGAAAAGGGAGGATGCCCGGCAGGTAGAAAAGGGAATGGAAAAGTATAAAGGCCATTGCCGTCGGCAGACCGGAAAGATAAAAAGCCGTACCGGGCCATTCTGCCCGACACGGCTTAGCTTTGTTCCGACGGATTAGTCGATGTCGTACCCAATCATGAACTTGTCATTGATAAGCAAATAGTAATAACCGTTTCCACAATCCCGGTATTCCTTGCTGAAGCCAGCCTTCATGCCTCCCTCACCATCCGGTTCGCACCAAAGCGTACCGTCATAACCGCAAAAATCAAAACGACTGGTAGAGAAAGTTTTGCCATCTTTCAATGCCTTTCTGAAAAGGGCCATGCTCGTGCTGCCGCAATACTTTTCAATTCTTGCCAGACTGATGCACATTCCGTCAATTACTGTTCCTGTCGTAATATGGTTCTCATACAGGGACTTTTCCGGGTCGGCTGCGGCAATTTTCCGGAGCCAGTTGTTGGTATGTGTGGCAAGGCGTGCGAGCCGCTGGTATTTAAGGAGTAGTTTCCTGTTCCTGTCCTTTTCATTATCCTGTGAGGGGGCGTAGATTTTTTCGATGTTGTCCCAGTCTGTAAAGATGTAGCCACGCTTGCGCTTTCCCTTGGCAATGATACCGATGGCATTTTCACCACCCCGGTTGATAAACAATTTCCTACGCTCCCCGTAAATCCTGATATACAAAAACGATGGGTTCTGTTCGTTACGGAGATAGGCTTCTGCCGGATGAATATTAGTCAATTCCATATTTATAAAGTTATTTGTTTATGATTTAATGGTCATTCGTTATTAAAAACATGGGTCAGAATTTGGGGATGTAGCCAGACTTCAATAGTTCTCCATCCCTGTAAAGTTCGATACGTCCGGGTTTGAAGCCCATCTCACCGAGTGCTATATACCGGATATAGTCCCGGTATTCCTTGCCCGAAAAGTTCTTCCCGCACAGATTGTTGAAAATCATAGGGATTGCGTGTTCGCTGCAACTTGACAGCACCACGCTGCCGTTCTGTCTGATTTCTTCCGTCATAATCTTTCAATTTTAATGTTCAACATCAGTTTGTTTCTTTCCCTCTGTTCGCCCTCTGTGCGACTTCGGGATTATTTTTCTGCCCCGGAGGGCGGCAAGGAGCAACCGGACAAGGCCTGGACGGGAAAATACGCTCGACAACGGAGAGGAAGATTTTCCCGGAACACCTCCGGCGGTCTGCCGGCATTGGAGGGGTTGTGACGGACGGGTATCTTTGCAGCAAAATAACTCCCTGAAGGTCGCAGGGCTGAATGGCGGTAACACGGGGTAAGAGTATGATTAGGCAAGAAGCTTTCACAAAAAAATTATTCTAACCTAAAAAGTCGTCATTAATGACGCTTTTTCCGATTAGGATTTTGCCATACGATTGAAAACAGTTATTTTTGTAATCGAAAAATCCGTCATAAACTGACATAAAATTCGATTAGCATGGCACATATAGAAAGGAATAAATATTTGGATGAACTTGTTTCCCTGCGACATAACGGTATGATCAAGGTCATAACGGGTATGCGCAGATGCGGCAAGTCCTATCTTCTTTTTGAGATATTCGCTTCATGGCTTGAAAATGAGGGCATTGCTTCAGACCATATCATAAAAGTGGATCTGGAAGACTATAAGAATCGGGAAATGAGAAATCCCGATAATCTGTACGCATACATGGAAAGCCGCATTGCGGATGACGCCATGTATTATCTTCTGCTTGACGAGGTACAGATGCTTGATAAGTTTGAGGATGTCCTGAATGGCTTTTTAAGGATGCGGAATGTAGATGTGTATGTAACAGGCAGTAATGCAAAGTTTCTCTCCAAGGATATAGCCACAGAGTTCAGGGGGCGTGGTTTTGAAGTGAAAATGTACCCTTTGAGTTTCGGTGAATACATGTCTGTTTATCCAGGCAGTATCCAGGCCGGCTTCAATGAATATATGCTATATGGCGGTCTTCCGCAGATATTGTCATATAATACGGAAGAACATAAAGCGAAATTCCTGAAATCCTTGTTCGACGAGACCTATATCAAAGACATCAAAGACCGCTATGAGATACGCAAGGACGATGATCTGGAGGAACTTATCAACATCATGGCTTCCGGTATCGGAGCACTGACAAACCCGAACAAACTGGCGAACACTTTCCGGAGCGAGAAGAAGTCAAGCATCTCTTATGATACGGTCAAAGAATATATCGATTACCTGATCGATTCGTTTCTGGTTGAAAAGTCCACCCGCTATGACATCAAAGGAAAGCGATATATCAACTCCCAATACAAATATTACTTCATGGATTTGGGATTGCGCAACGCCCGCATCAATTTCCGTCAATCAGAAAGGAGTCATCTGATGGAGAATATGGTTTACAATGAATTGCGGATACGTGGGTTCAATGTGGATGTAGGTACCGTTCCGGTTGTTGTGACTGATGAAAACGGCAGGCAGCAGCGTTCCAGCCTTGAAGTCGATTTCGTTTGCAACTTGGGAAGCAGGCGGTACTACATACAGTCGGCTTACCGAATGGAGTCTGATGAGAAGATAAAACAGGAACGGGCATCCCTACTGAAAGTGGACGATTCGTTCAAGAAAATTATTGTCATCGGTGAAGAAAGTCCTGTAACAAGAGATGAAGTAGGTATTACAACCATCAGTATTTATGATTTCCTGCTGAAGGACAATTCACTTGAATTGTAATGGAACCGAGGCTGCTCTTCCTGATACTGGTCGGCATAGCGATAGGCTTGTCCTGTCTGGCCGGGTACTGGCGGAAGAAAGCCGGGGAAGCCGCTTTTGCCGCTGCCCTGCTCGCCGATAAAGCCGAGGACCGTGACCGCCACTGCCGTCTGGCTGTGATGGCCGGACACAGGGATGCCTGCCGTATGTTCTGCTTCGCCCATCCCGATTTTTACGAGGACAGGCATCCGCTCAAGCCTTTCCGTTTCCGTGGCATAAGCGTGACGTTCTACGGCCATTATTATCCGTCACGCTACAAAAGGCTGCTTGACGAAGAACAGCGTGGGTTCTGCCGTACTCTCTATGCCTTCAAAGAGGGAGAGAACCACGGCATCGACTTCTTCAAGGCTTGTATGGCCGCCCTGCCGGTGGACACCGCTTCCTGTCATGTCATGTTCATGCCATGCAGCAACTGGATAAAATACGGCCAGCGGTTCAAGCGGCTCGACTGGTACATCACGACCCACCGGAAGGAACTCACCTCCGGACTGTATGATGTCGATGTACACAGTGAACGCGAGAGCCTGCACGAGTGCAAGGGCAGCGAACGCATCCTTGAAAGAAACTACAATATTACAGGCGACATCAAGGGAAAAAGAATCATCATCGTGGACGATGTGTTCACGAGCGGCCAGAGCCTTACCGACTACAAGGAAGAGATAGAGCGGTGCGGCGGCGAAGTGGTGGCCGCCATCTTCTACGGAAAGACCGTTACGGTTCCGCCGCTGTTCCTGATAAAGGCCCATGTATGGGGCGGACATATCGTCCGCGCCATCACGCACGAGCCATAGGTCTTATGACATTTCTGCCAATGCCGCCAGGCATTTCTCCCGTGTGGTTTTGATGTAATTGAAAATCTTAGCCGGATTCACACTCTTCCCGTTGCGCCTGCAAGTGATGTGCAGATGCTCGCCGGTGCTGCGTCCCGTGTTTCCCGTAATGCCGACCGCATCCCTCGGACGGACAACAGCCCCTTTGCCGACCAGTATCCGCGAGAGATGGCAGTAGCTGACGGTGAACTCACCGTGCCGCAACACCACATATTTTCCCGAAGCCCTGTCCTGTCCGACCTTGATCACCGTGCCCTCCATCATGGCCAGCACCTTGTCACCCCGCGCGTGCAGGTCTATGCCGTTGTGGAACTTCCTCTTTCCGGTAAATGGGTCCGTCCGGTACCCGTATGGCGAATTGACCTTCATCTTACGGAGCGGATAGCACACGCTCAGATAGCGTTGCACCCATTTCTCCTTTCCGGCTTCGCCTGACGATGCCGGTGCGCTTTTTTCCTCAGACAGGCATCCTTCCATAAAAGCCTTTCCCTGCCGGTTCCCCATATCGTCGTCTTTCAGCGATACAGATTCCGATACACCTGTCGTCCTACCGGGCATGACCGTATTGAACTGTGCAAAAAGCGGTGTCGTGGTCATAATGACACCGGCAGCCAGCATCATCCATTTTTTTGTTTTCATGCCGCAAAGGTAACAAGGCGTATCCACCCTGTGCAAATATCCTAATCCATTTCTTATCAGAATATGATTATTTAACTGTTTAGAATATGATTTTTAAGCCGAAATCATATTCTAATCATAAAAATAGTATATTTCAACTACTTATTATTCCATATATTTGCCTGTCACAATAAATTCAATCTATCTTTGCAAAGTATGATTTAGAATTTGATTTTATAATATGAAGCAAGTACGATTTGATTTGACGGAACTGCCGTTTGGAACACTGTCCAAATTCGGGCTTACACAAGAAATGATAGAGGATCTCCCCATGTATGTCCTTGAGGACATTTGCCAAGGAAAGCATTCGCCTGTGCTTCCTGTCCGGGTGACCGGTGAGAACGGTGAGACTTTTGAAAGTCGCACACGCATCGCCTTTATCCGCAGGGACGACGGTCAGGCGGACGTGGTATTCTATCCGGTGCTGAAATCCTCCCCGCTGGAGAAATACAGCGAGGCGCAACAGAAACAGCTACTCGACGGCAAGGCTGTCATCGTTGACGTGGAGACCTCCGACGGACGCCACAGCAAGGCATTCGTGCAGATAGACCCGGAGACGAAGCAGGTGCTTTCCGTGCCTACCCCCATCATCGGGCGCAATCTGCAGGTGGCCGCAGAGGAACTTCACCTCGGCACGGCAGAGGTCAACAGCCTGCAACACGGAGAACCGCTGACCATTGTCGTTGATGACGAGCCTGTCACCGTGGGCATCGACCTCAATACAAGGACGGGTATCCGCTTCTGCCACGGCGATGGAGAGAAATGGCGCGAGCAGACCAGACGGGAATGGGATAAATACACCTTCGGCTGCTACGGGTGCTGGGTCATGGACGATGACGGCAACCTCAATTATGTCTCCGAAGACGACTATACTGAAGAAATGTGGAACGAACAGAAGAAAAGCGCCGAGCGCAACCGTGCCGCAGCCCTTCACAAATAACCCTTATAACCGTCACGACCATGCACAAAGAACAGTATTATCCGGAGGACATCCTTATAGAGAAGCTGGAGAGCGGCGAATACGGCTGGCTCGATTTTGTCAATCACCACTCGGCCGAATGGCAGGAGGAGTATCTTCTTTACTGCAAGGAAAACGACTTCTTAGTCGGAGACCCGTCGGCGGAAGAGTTTGTCCATTTCAAGGACAGGGAACTTGAATATGCCCTCGAAAACGGAGACGCTTAATCTATCACAGACAATCCAAATCATCAGACAATGGCGATACGAAAGAATACCAACCCACGGGCGATGGATCTGCAGCCGGAGATGCGCGACATCCTGATGCGCAACGGTATGCAGGCCCATATCGTGCCTGACGGCGCAGGCTACAGCCTGGTCGTGCAGGGGCATGACTCGCCTTTGCTTGCCTATCCCATCACGGAGCGGCAGATGCTGGCACTGACCGACTGGGGTACGAATACGGCCAACAAGAAAGCCTACAATGTGTTTACCAGCATTGTCGGCAATGACTTTTATATGCCCAAAGATTTCGTCCACGCCCGGAACGCCAACGGCCGTGTCGCGATGGGACTTCACGGATACCGCATCGGTATCGGCGAATACGGACGCACCGGGTGGAGGGGGCTGCCACCCCCGTTCCTCGGATGGACGCCCCGCCAGCAATGGGGCTTTCACCTGCGCAGGGTCGGTGGGCAGTTGTTTTATCCCGGCCCCGTTGTCGCCGAACGCTGGGACGGACGGATGAAGCCCGGAGAGCTGCAATCCGGCGGTTACGGATTCTATTATAAAGGTGACCAAAGGGAGATTGCGGCGCAACCTGCGGATGTCTTACAGAACCTGCAAAGCGTTATCACGCCGCTTGTCACCCGGGAACGGAGCAGCGAGCCGGCCAAGCCCTACAAGGAACTGGTCAGCTCGCCCGTGTACTTCTCCAACGAGAAATGGCAGGAGTGCCTGTCCTCGCACGGCCTTATCGTGGATGCGGAGCAGCGGACGCTGACCGTGCAGTCGGAGTCGGTTTCCGCCGATTTCGTCTATGACCTGACAGCGGAAGAGACGGCGGTGCTGACCTCCAACTCCATTGAAGAACATCCGGTAGAGAAACGCATCGAGCTTCTCAATAACATCATCGCAGCGGACTACCGGGACAAGGTGACGATGGAAGCCCTGGACAGCGACCGGCGCATCAGTATCGGCCTGCATCCGGAAGTGCAGGAAGACCTGGCACGGCACCAACAGCAGGAACAAACGCTTTTTGAAGAACAACCGCAACAGGGACTTGCCGAGGAACAGATGTCCGAAGGAGCCGTGATTGACGGCAGGGATCTCTACTATCTCAACGAGAACCGGGGCTGGTATAAGGAAGGACGTCATGGGCGCGAAGTGGAAGTAAGCGAGATAGCCGTCCATCCGGCAGAGGCTGAGGGCAAGTACAGGATGACCGCCGTCATCGACGGGCAGGTCGTCAGCCACGAAATCAGCCAGAAGGACTATGACAAATTCCTGGCGGTCGATGACTACCACCGCATGAAGCTCTTTTCGAAGATATTCAGCGAAGTGGACATGAAGATGCGCCCCGAAGCCCGGAAAGACCTCGGTGTGAAGATATTCGCCGCCCTGACAGCCGGAGCCGTCGTCACGACCGGTGTCGTACACGGGATAAAGCACAGTCATCATGCGCCGGAGTTCTACGGCGAACGGTTCGGCGGTCCGCCCAGACCTTATTTCAAACCGGGTGTGGACACGCCAAGGGATGTGGCGATACGCAATTTCGAGGCCGAGATGAACCGGGAGATAAGTGACTTGCGTATGGGGAGGTAGGCCTATGAACGGAAACGAATTGACATACGATGACTTTCTGCGGCGCTTGACCATACAGGACGTGCTCATTGACGCGGGCTACCGGCTGAACAGGCGGGACGGCCTGCGTTATCCGTCATACGTCCGGACAGACAGCGACGGCAGGCGTGTGCGCGGTGACAAATTCATCGTCACGGCCAACGGCCAGTGCTGTTTCCAGCCGCCCCAGCAAAAGTTGTACAACATCATCTCCTTCATCAAGGAACATCCGCAGTTCTTTGCTGAATACCGGGCGGGCATATCCGGCGACAGGCTGGTGAACCTCGTTTGCAACCGCCTGCTGAACCAGCCCATCCCCGAGAGGGAGACACGCATCATACAGCCCAGACGGGACATCAGGCCCTTCAATATAGACGACTACGACATCCACAAGTTCAACCCCCAGGACAAAGAGACACAGAAGAAATTCTACTTTTTCTTCAAACATAGGGGCATAGACCTGTACACCCAATATGCCTTTCATAGAGATTTCTGTCTGGCCACGCGGAAAAGGCCGGACGGGTCGTCCTATACCAACCTTGCATTCCCGCTCCGCCTGCCCAAAGAGCCGGAAAAGGTCGTGGGATTCGAGGAACGGGGCCGGGCAAGGATGGACGGCAGCGGCAGCTACAAAGGCAAGGCCGAAGGAAGCAATTCGAGTGCGGGTCTGTGGATTGGCAGTCCTGCCGGGACAGCCCTGGGTGATGCCACCCACATTTACTGGTTCGAGAGCGGCTATGATGCCATGTCCTACTACCAGCTATACCAGAAAGAGAACAAGGATTTGAGAAAAGCCGTGTTCGTCTCCACCGGTGGAACTCCTACCGTGGAGCAGATGCGTGGGGTAATCTCCCGTACCCGTTCCGCCCGGCAGCATATCTGTTTCGACACCGATGCGGCAGGCCGGGAATTTACCGACAATCTCAAGAAAGAGATTCACCGGATAGTCAAGTCTGGCATCGAGTCCACGCCGGAGCGAAAAGCCTATCTCGAAACCATACCTGCCGGAGGCGGTATTGACGGAGGCAATGCCGACCTGTTGCCTGACACCCTGCGGTCATGTTACGGGAAATACGAAGCCGCATGGGAAGAGGTCATGTCCATGCGCTCAAGCGGGCTGTGCCATCCGGATGACATAAAGGAACAGGAAAGCCTGATGAACAGACAATACAGGGATTTCCGGAATGGGCTGCGGGATTTTCTCGGTCTGGACGAAAAGGATGACACCCGGTTCGTGCGGGAAGAGCCGAAAGCTCCCTGCAAGGACTGGAACGACGAGCTGCTGGCAGGCATAAGACAGGAAACATCCGCCCGAGAGAACCGTCCCAGAGAAGAAGATACGGAACAGGAACGAAAAACAGGCTTCCACCGATGAGAACGACACCATCCATATCACAGCCGGAAAGTCTCGTATTGAGACCACACAAGATGCAGTTCGTCATCGACGAGCTGCCGTCCCTTGCCGTGTGCTGTGCCGGTGGCATCTACGGCGGCATGGAAGGCGTGCCATACCCGGTTGCCGGGGTTGCTGTCTTCTTTTTCCTGTCGCTTGTCCTGCTGTACCGCTTCATCTACCTGTGCAGGATACACTACCACATCGGCATCGAGCAGCTTGTCTGTGAACAGGGTGTGTTCGTCCGAAAGGTGGACTATATGGAATTGTACCGTATCGTGGACTTCCAGGAACATCAGAGCCTGATGCAGCAGCTCTGCGGACTGAAGACGGTGCGCATTTTCTCTACGGACCGGAACACGCCCCGGCTCGACCTTACAGGCATGAGACGGAAGGACGACATCGTTCCGCTCATCCGGGGACGGGTGGAATACAACAAACGAAAAAAGGGAATATATGAAATCACGAACCATTAGCATCATCCTTGCCGCCGTGCTCGCATTCCTGCTGCCGCAGCTTGCGCAGGCGCAGATAGCGGCCTCCAACCCGTTGGAATGGGTGGCTCTTGCCGAAGGGAACGAGCTGATAAACGGCCAGATTGACAAACAGATAAAGGGACAAACCCAGACGGCGGTACTGCAGAACAGCATTGCTGCGGAGTTCAACCGGATACATCAATGGGAGAAAGAATACAACAACTACCTTAAGACGGCCAGCGGCTTCGCTTCGTCACTGAAAGCCTGCACGCACCTGTACAACGACGGCGTGAGGATATTCCTCACCCTCGGCAAACTGGGCAAGGCCATCAAAAACAACCCGCAGGGCATCATCGCCAGCATGAGCATGAACAACCTCTATATCGAGACGGCCACGGAACTGGTCTCCGTGTTCACGCTGCTGAACGATGCCGTGGCGAAAGGAGGCACGGAAAACATGCTGACAGGCGCAGAACGCAGCAAGACCTTGTGGGCGTTGAACGACAAACTGTCGGCTTTCAGCCGGAAACTGCACCTGCTCTACCTGAGCATACGGTACTATACGCTGAACGACGTATGGAACAATGTGACAGCCGGGATGTTGGACCGTGATAATGGAGAGGTGGCACGGCTGGCCATGACCCGATGGCGCAGGGCAGCCGCACTCGCACATTAAAAAGGATGAAAAGATGAAGAAGCTGACGATGACATTGACCTGTATTCTACTGCTGTGTGCCGCTTCTCCGAAAGTCCGGGCACAGAACGACCCGGTACTGGCAGGCATGATCCTGCTCTATACCGACAAGGCGCAGAAAGAACTGAAAAGCCAGGAAAAGGTGATGCTATTGCAGACTACCGGTCACATTTGGACAAAGGAGGAGATAGAGGGTACCACCGACCTGCAGCGGGAGTTCAACAATTATCTGGACTCGTTCCGCTCGATTGTCTGCTATGCTGCCCAGACCTACGGCTTCTACCATGAGATAAGCCGGCTGACGGACAATTTAGGCGACTTCTCGCAGCAGCTTGCGAGACATCCGTCCAACGCCCTTGCCGTCGCCCTCTCGTCACGCCGGAACAAAATATACCGGGAACTGATACTCGGCAGCGTGGAAATCGTGAACGACATCCGTACCGCCTGCCTGTCGGACAACAAGATGACGGAGAAAGAACGGATGGAAGTTGTGTTCGGCATCCGTCCGAAACTCAAATTGATGAACAAGAAACTGCAACGCCTGACCATAGCGGTGAAATACACCACGATGGGCGACATCTGGATAGAGATTGACGGCGGTTCGCTTCCCGTTGCGGACAAGCGCGACATCGTGGAAGCCGCCCGACGCAGATGGAAGCAGAACGGAAGGAAAGTAAGACCTTAAATATATAGAACAGATATGGGATTCTGGGACGCATTATTGAAAGCAGGCGGCAAGGCCGCCAAGAACATGGGCAAGGCCGCCGCAGCCACAGGGAGGAGTGCGGGACAAGCCGTGTTGCATCCCTCGCAGACCCTGCGCGGAGCGGGTCAGGCGATGAAGACCGCCGCCATAGGCAGTGCGGCCGGTTATGTGGCGTGGGAAAAGCTGACCACGGACAAAAGCGTGGCGAGGATTGTGGGCGATACCGTCATCGGCGAATCGGCCACGAATGCCCTTGCCGGTACGACGGAGGATATACAAGAACTGAAAGGAAAGGCCGGAGAAGCAGCCGAGGCGGTGGGCGGTGCGGCGGCAAGCATCAGCTCCAGCCTGAATGGAGTGTCGAACTTCATAGGCCAGGCCACCGGAGGCGGACTTGGGAACATGATCGGCGGTTTTTTCAGCAACCTCGGACGCGGTAACGTGTCCGGGCTGAGCATAGCGGGACTTATCGCCGCCGCATTCCTGGTCTTCGGGCGCACCGGCTGGCTCGGCAAGATAGCCGGGCTGTTTCTGGGCATGATGCTCATCGGCAACAATGCCGGGCTTGTCCGCACGGAAGTTCCGGAGAGCGCACAGAGAAATTCCGCACAGGGCCTTTCCACAGAAGAGGGACAGGCGCAAGGCGGAGGCATGAGAAGATAGGACATCAAACAAATAAGAAAATGAAATATACCGAAGAAATGATACTGCACTCCGACAGCGGCTACTGCATGCCGTTCGCAGAACCTGACGGCAGGGATGTGAGCCTGTCGCTCGGCTACGGCGAGCAGAACCATCCGGAGAGCGGCGAGAAGTTTTTCCACCACGGCATCGACTTCGACGTGCGGCGTTACCTGCTGTCCGCCGTGGCCAGCGGTGTCGTGTCGGGTGTAGGCAACGACCCCACACACGGCATCTGCCAGACCATCCGCTACGGACAATATGAAGTGACATACGGACACCTGTCCAATGTGTTCGCCCAATTCGGCAGGCAAGTGAAAGCCGGGCAGACGGTAGCGATGAGCGGCGACCTGTTGCATGTCGGGGTCAAGTTCAAAGGCGAGGAAATGGATCCGCTGGAGTTCCTCGCCATGCTGTACGGCAACATCAAGGCCATGCAGGAAGCGGGCGGCGACAGTGCTGACGGCTTCTACGATGGCGCACCGGAAACCGACTATGAACGGGACAGGGAGGAAATAGAACGGCTGATGTTCCGTTTCCTGCCGCTCTACATGGATGACCTTCGGCTGGGAAGATACACGGTGCCGGAACATACGGAGCAATCGCTTCGCAACATCTTCACGACCGGTGCGATGAAAGCATATTTTTATGAGCGGATGCCGAGCATGGCAAACCCGCTCGGTCTGGGACAGAAAGCGTTGCCTCTGGTGTGCAAGGTACAGAACCTGCTGATAGCGGACTTCCTGAACTACCTCGCCCTGCGGCATGAGGTGTACCTTTCGACAATGGGCGGCGGGAACTTAAAAAAAAACTTCGTGCCGAAGCAGTAGCCTCCAGCGGCATCATCGACCCGCTGGCGGAACTGGACATCGACATCCAGAGTTTCGACATACCGAGGATGGTCACCGTCTATCCCGACCGTGCCGGCATCCGGTGGTGGACCAAAGCCTGGTTCAACAACCGGGAGGAAGGCGAGGCATCGGTGGAAATCGAGCGGACACAGGCCGTGGACTTCATCCACGACCGCATCGGAAAGGACGCATGGCTCGAAGCGTTCTTCCCCAAGCAGATGGAGGTGTACCGCAACGCCATCGAACAGACAAAGGAACAGTTACTGAAACAGGTGAACTTGATATGATATGACAACATAATGGAAGGAATAAAACATAGCAGACAGTTTGCGGAGACGGAATCCCTTATGGACAACTATTTCGTCTGCCACATAGTTCCCGTCATGAAACAGACGCAGGCGTACCTGAACGAGAAACAGGGCGAGGAGATGAAGGAATACTCCACCTCCATCGGCGGCATACTCAGCATGATGGCGACGGCGGGTCAGCCGCTCGGCGACCCTTACCAGACCCTCAAGGTCACGGGAGAATGGAACTCGAAAACCACCGAGGACTACATCGCGATGTGCCGGGAGAAAATCGTCTCGTCCGACGAGATGCAGCATGACCTTGCCTGTATCGCCGGACAATGGCGTCATGCCGTCGTGCAGGAAATCGGCAGGGAGCGGTACGACGAACTGTCGAAGGAACTGGGCTGTGACCTTGCCTATGCCTATGTGGACTACCGCGTGGAGCAGCTGATGATAGACAGGCTGGTCAAGGAACGGATGCCCAAATCGTCCGCAGAATACATCATCCGCAAGGCGGCGGAGTCGAGCCTGCTGGGACTGCCGCAGGTGTTGGGTCGATCGCCGCTTGCCGAAGAGATAGAAGCCCGAGGAGAGGCAGCCTACCGTCCGGGCAAGGTAGAGAAAGGTGCAGCCTGGGCATTGGGGGTTTCTGTGGACACTCTCATGCTGGGCGGCGCTGGGTCGTGGACGACATTCGCCAAGTTCATTGGAGCGGATGCCGCCGTTTCCGCCGTTGCCGGACATCTCGATAAGGACAAGCCGGAAGGCCCTACGGTGGAAACGTGCATCAGCAAGGGCGTGTTCGGCATTGACGGCAATGTTTTCACCACGTTCCGGAAGGAAGCCGCAGCCATTTCTCCCCAAGAAAACGTCACCCTTGCCGCTGCAAACAATGTGCTGCGCAAGAAAATACCTGTATGCGAATTTGACTTCACGAAATGGATGCAAGTGGGAAACACACAGTGGTGGCCCGATTTCGGGGCAACAGAACATGACCGGAAGGAAAAATACAAGGATGTTCCGTTGATTGTAGCTCCCGGCCAGGAAGAAGCCTACCTGCGGGATCTGGAAAGGCAGAAAGCGGAGGACAAGAACGGGCAGGCTGTAGTGCAAGAGGAGCAGAGGGAAGAAAACAGGACAGAATCACAAACCCAAATTCACGGCGACGAAGAAACTGCGACTGTCGGGCAGGAGAATCCATCTGCATCAGCCATCCAAAGCAACGAAAACGGCTGGAACGGGCTGTTACGGTCAGTGGGACTGGACGGGCTGGGTGAAATCACCGGCAACCTCGGTTACATCATGGCCATGCTTCCGGACATCCTGTTGGGAGCATTCACGGGAAAGACACAATCCTTGCGACTGAAAGACAACCTGCTGCCGATGGCAAGCATCGTGGCGGGCCTGTTTGTCCGTAATCCGCTGTTGAAGATGCTCCTTATCGGCCTGGGCGGGGCAAACCTGCTGAACAAAGCCGGACATGAGGCATTGGAACGCAAGCAGTCGGAAGGGCTGACCGCCGGAAACCGGGAAACCGAATACAAGCGTTATCCTGACGAGCCGCTCAATCCCCGCATCGTCAATCCGGTGCTGCAAGGCTGTACGCTGGTGGCCACGATAGACCATGTGCCGTGCACCGTCCAGCTCAGTCCGGTGGTGGCCGATGCCTACAGGAAAGGTGCCCTGCCGCTGAACACGCTGGCCAACGCCGTGCTTGCCCAAAGTGACCGGATGAATCAGATGGCTTCCCAGAATTACGACAACAACCGTCCTGAAACCATCGTTCGGACGCGGGGCATCCAATAACCGACCATTAAAACAGCATACGGAGTATGAAAGAAAAATCACCCATAGAGAAAAATGCAGAGAGGAAGCAGATAGACTTGTTTTCCGAAGCCTTGAACGGAGCCTCGAACGCAAACGGGTATTGGCTGAACGCATCCGGCAAAGGCTATCCCAAGTTCCATCCGCGCGGCGTGTCCGTCAGTCCGTTCAATGCCCTTTTCATGGCTTTGCACTCGGACAAGAACGGCTGCGGGTCAAATCTTTTCATTCACTATAATGAAGCCAAAGCGATGGGTATGTCCGTCCGGGAGCATGAGCGGGGCGTGCCTTTCCTTTTCTACAACTGGAACAGATATGTCAACCGGAACAATCCGGAAGAGATCATCAGCCGCACAGCCTATCTCGGACTGGACGAACAGGACAGGAAACATTACAAAGGCGTGCATAACCGGGAAGTGCGCACCCTCTTCAACATAGACCAGACCACCCTGCAGGATGTGGACAGACCATCCTATGAAGCCGCACTGAGGCAATACGGCGGTGTGGCGGAAAGGGGCTATACGGAAGCGGACAACCGGAAGCTGCATATCCGCTTCAATGATTTTCTGCTGAAGATGAAAGACAGCCTTGTCCCCGTCCGTTACGACGGCAGCGGAATGCCCCATTACGAAACGGACAAGGATGCCGTCTATATGCCCCGGCAGCGGAATTTCGACCACTATCACGATTATATACAGGAAACCCTTCGGCAGATTGTCAGCGCCACCGGTCACCAGCAGCGTCTGGCACGTGAAGGCATGGTGATGAAAAACGGCATGGCACCCTCGGAGGACGCATTGAAACAGGAACGGCTGATTGTGGAAGTGGCTTCCGGCATCAAGATGCTGGAACTCGGCCTGCCGGCAAGACTGTCGGAAGAGAGTCTGAAGACGGTGGAATACTGGAACAGGGAACTTCAGGAGAATCCGCTCATGATGGCCGCCATCGAAAGCGACGTGAATAACGCCCTTGAAGTGATACGCAAGGCGGAACGCGGCGAGAAGATTGAATACGCCACCATCCGCAACCGGAAACAGACATCAGACATGAGGGCGGAACTTCCGAAACACCATGCCATAGCGGACGAAATAGCCCGACATCCGGACAAGGACAAGAAAACCATCATTGTGGTCAGGGACAACGCCGCGAAAACGGCGGATGTGGTTCTGCCGGCCGGTGCTTCGACGGAAGTGGACAACGAGGTGCCGGGAATGAACAAGAGCCGCATCGAAAGAGCCTTGCGTAAAGAGGGCTTCGAGCAGATACGGTTTTTCAATCCGGACGGGGCATTGGGATTCAGGCCCGACGACAGCTATTTCTCCGGCAAGGAGGTATCTCTGGCCCGGCTGAAAAACTGGGAGATACAGGAACTGTCCACGTTGGATGTAGCTCCTGCGGTGAAGCAGGCCTGCGAGGTAAGTTTCGACCGGGTGCAGATGATACAGGACGACAAGAACCGCTGGGCACTCTACATCAAGCCGGAGAACGAGAACGGTTACAGCGTCTATCCGGACAAGGAGGACGTGAACCGTTTTTTCTCCACCCTCAAACAGGCGATGAACAACATTGACAAAGTGCGCATGGAACTGGCACACAAGTATTACGCCCTTGCGGAAACAAAACCCGACCTGAAGGTTGACCTGTTCAGTTGCGGGGAGAAGGATATAGACATGAGCCGGATCCAGCGCGTCAGTGTGTTCAAGACGAAGCAGGACGGCATCCTGTGCGCGGCGACCATCGACGGGCGAAGGCCGGAACCGAGAAGCGTCACGCAACAGCAATGGCAGCGGATGTGGCTTGCCGAGGACAGGGACGATTACAAGCTGAACCTGGCGGCCGCTCTCTTTGCCGATGTGCTGCGCAAAGGACAGGCACGGGACAATTCCGTGGAAACAGCGGCATCAGCCGAAAGGCAGCCGGAACAGAGTGAACAGGAAGAACAGAAAACAGGAATGAAACGATGAAGATTTATAAGAAATGAGCAAAAATCAAGAATACGCAGAGAAATATGCCGGATACGCGATGGAACAGATGCGGCGGTACGGTATTCCCGCCTCCGTGACGCTGGCACAAGGCATACTGGAAAGCAGCAACGGCCAGAGCCAACTGGCACAGAACGAGAACAACCATTTCGGCATCAAGGCCACGCCGTCATGAATTGCCGAAGGAGGCCGGTATGCCCTGTATTCAGACGACCGTCCGAACGAAAAGTTCTGCAGCTATGACTCCGTAGGCGACTCCTACGAACACCACTCCCGTTTCCTGAAAGAAAACAGCCGCTATGCCGCCTGCTTCAATCTGTCGCCGGATGACTACAAGGGGTGGACGGAAGGCATCGCCCGGGCCGGATATGCCACGGGAAGCGGCTATGCCGCCAACCTGCAGAAAATCATCGAGCAGAACGGCCTTGACAGATATGACCGTCAGGTCATGCAGGAAATGGCGGCACAGGGACGGCATTTCGGCGTGGAGGAAAACCCTTTGGGAGAATCTGAAAGCACGGCCTATTCCTTTCCGGTCGAAAGGAAGGATTTCCTTTTTGTCACCACCCCGTTCGGTGTGGACGGCCGCACGGCCAACGGTGGCGAGAAAGTCCACAAGGGGCTGGACATCCGGTGTGACGGGGATGCTGTCCTCGCCACGGAAAACGGAGGCAAGGTCGTCTCCGTGAAAGGAAGCGGTAGCGGGCAGTCCGTGACCGTGGAATACAGCCGGAAAGACGGCAGCAAGGTGCAGTGTACCTATATGCACCTCGGCGAAGTCTCCGTCAAGGCCGGGGATACAGTCAAGTCCGGGCAGCAGCTCGGAAAGACGGGCGGCGAACATCTGCATTTCGGGGTAAAAAACATCTATGCGGACGGCACGCAGCGGGACATCGACCCGGCGGCGTACCTCGCAGAGATCGCCCAGAAAGGCAGCATCCGGCAGCAGGTGCTGCACAACGGCAACGACTTGCTCGCCAGATACAGGAGTACGGAAAGCACCAGGGACGGAAAACCGCTCACCACCGAAGGATGGATGAAAAAACTGCTCTCCTCGGAGGACAGCGGCGTGGGCCTGTCCGGATGCAGCGATCCTGTCGTGGAGATGGCCATGACCGCCTTCACCTCCCTGATGCTGCTGGCCGTGCAGATTGACAACAAGGAAGAGGAAAGGCAGAAAGCGGAAGTGTCCGCTGCGATGGACAGCGGGAGAATCGACCTCAAATCCCTGTTGCCGGGTATGAAAAGCTGCACCCTGACCATCAACGAAAACGGCAAGGCCGTGCTTCATGCCGACAACGGAAACATGCAGATGTCGAGGGAGCTTTCCTCTGCCGAACTCAGCCGCCTGTCGGCCACGCTGAACAACTGTTCTCTCTCCGAAGAGACCAAGCGTATGCGCGTGAGTGGACTGCTCAACACGGTCATCCTCTCCGAGACGGCTTCCCGCAACTTCGAGATGGGAATGGAACAACTGCAGGGACAGACAGAAGGACTGAAAAGATAGCAATGAAAATATGAAAAGCGTGATGATGCAATTATGTGTTTATGTACTCGGATTGTCCTCGTGCGTGCTGCATACCGTCATGTACCTTAAGCTGTTCGGATGGGTGGCGGCGTTTGTCATCATCGGGATACAGGTGCTGCTTGCCGCATGGATAATCTACATCCGTATCAGGGCACCCGATTAGCAAAGGGAATTTCCGGTTCAACTTCAACAAGGCCGTTTCCGCTTTCCGGTGGAAATGTCACACATCAAAAAAAGACAAGCGATGATAAAATGCAATGTTACCCTATGCGGCACGATCAGCCGCGACGCCTCCGTCCGCACAGGCAAGGACGGCAAGGAGTTCGTAAGTTTTCCTCTCCAGGTCTCCATCCCCGGAAAGAACGGGAATGACGGGAACATGGAAGTCAGTGTCAGCAAAGACGGCGGACAGGACACCGTCCATGAATACCGGTACGGCTCCCGTGCCAAGGTCACGGGCACCCTTTTGCTGAAACGCAGGGGCGAGAAGCTCTATTTCAACCTGTCGGCAGATTCCGTGGATCTTTCCGATGCCGGGAACACGGATTCCGTCAAGGGGCAGATGGTCTTCCGTGGAAAGACCGGCAAGCACATAGAGGAACGCAAGGACAAGACCGGCAAGCCGTACCTGATGTTCTCCGCGTTCAGCACGGAGAAGGTCAATGACGGGTTCGAGTACCAATGGGTGCGCTTCTTCTGTTTCGGCAAGGAAAAGGAGGAGTGGCTGCAGCCGGGTGTCAAGGTGGACGCGAAAGGAGAAATGTCCCTCTCCCTATACGACGGCAAGCCGGACATCTCCTGCCGTGTGGAAGAACTCAACCAGTATGTGCCGGAGGCCGGCAACGATAACAGATGACGGATATGGCCGGTTACAGACGACAGAACGCGGACGGGCCGAGCGAGGAAAAGGCTCTCGACCTGTTCGCCGAGATGATGATTGAAAAGATAGAAAGCATCAATGAGGACTGGCGCAAGCCCTGGTTCACGGAAGGCGCATTGCAGTGGCCGCGCAACCTGTCCGGACGCGAATACAACGGCATGAACGCCTTCATGTTGATGCTGCACTGCGAGAAAGAGGGATACAAAATACCCCGCTTCTGTACCTTCGACTGCGTGCAGCGGATGAACAAGCCGGGAAAGGACGGACAGGAACTGCCGAGGGTCTCCGTGCTGCGCGGCGAGAAATCCTTCCCGGTGATGCTCACCACTTTCACCTGCATACACAAGGAGACGAAGGAGAAAATCAAGTATGACGACTACAAGAATCTCTCCGAGGATGAGAAGAAGGAGTACAATGTCTATCCGAGGATGCAGGTTTTCAGGGTGTTCAACGTACAGCAGACCAACCTGCGGGAAGCGCGTCCGGAATTGTGGGAAAAGCTGGAAAAGGAAAACGGCCGTCCTGAAGTCAAGGCAGGCGAACAGTTCGACTTCGAGCCGGTGGACCGGATGATAAGCGAGAACCTGTGGATCTGTCCCATACGGCCCATGCATCAGGATAGTGCGTACTATTCCATTACGAAGAATGAAATCGTAGTGCCGGAAAAGAGGCAGTTCAAGGACGGGGAAGCGTTCTACGGCACCCTGTTCCACGAGATGACCCATTCCACCGGTGCGAAAGGCGTGCTCGACCGCCTCGAACCGACAGCCTTCGGTTCAAAGGAATATGCCAGGGAGGAACTGGTGGCCGAACTCGGCAGCGCATTGGTCTCACAGCGTTACGGCATGACCAAACACATCAAGGAAGACAGCTGCGCCTACCTCAAATCATGGCTCGACTCATTGAAAGAGTCCCCGCAGTTCATCAAGACAACCCTGATGGATGTAAAAAAGGCATCCTCTATAATCACGCAGAAGGTGGACAGGATTGCAAGGGGACTGGACGAAGACAATACGGAACGGATAGCAAACGGGACCTCTCCAAAGGGAAAGACATTCTATGCGTCCGTGGCTTACCTGCAAACCACCGATGACAGGAGCCAACTTGACGAACTGAGGGAAAAAGGAGACTATGAGGGGCTGCTGGCCTGCGCCAAGGAATATTATGACGGGAACGGCATGGATGAACAATACACCTACCAGACTCCCTTGCAGCACAGGGGTGATGACCTGCTTGTCGAGGACAAGGATTTTGCCGTGGTGTATAACGGGAGCGTGGGCGGCACCTATGAGGTGATGCTGAAATACTCGGAGCAGGAGGTACGCGACCACATCAACCGCTACGGCATTGACCGTGCGAGCGTGGATGTGAAAGAGCTTGCCAAGGATATGGTCGTTGAACAGTTTGCCAAACTGACGCATCAGAGAATGCCGGTATTCGAAATGCCGAACGGGGATATTCTGTATGCAGCGTACAACAGGGAGAAGGATGCGCTCGATGTGGGAGGTGTATGCAATGCGGGTCTTGCCGTGCGGCACAGCTTCCCATACGACTACAATTCGACGCTCGATGCCAACCTGCAGGCCGTAAACGAGAAGCTGAACGAACTCGACGAATACAGGGAGGAGCTACAAGAGGCAGAATATGGCGGCGGAATGCGGCGATAGACAAAAAGGAACACGGGGCCGGTGTGGATGCCAGCCCCGTGTCTTTGTCAGCTTTGTTGAAAATACTCCTGCCAATTCTCTTCATCAACAGTCAGTCTGCCCTTTTCCCAATCGTATTCTACTTCCGGCATATTAGCATAAGGGAAATACACGGTATAGCCTATCTGACCGTAAGAACTGTGCAAGGGTATAACACAAATCTCGTGGCCATAATAAGGCTGCGGCGTACAGTATTTCCGCCAGTCGAAACGGCCTGCCGCAATATTGCAGCAAAGTAACTTCAGAGCCATTATACCTTTCCAACCTTGAAAGTCTTTCTTGCAATTTCTTTCCATAATAATCTAATGAGCCAAGTTATAATAAATTTCGGGTTCGCTTGATACATTGTAAATCCACCTGCCGCACCGCACCAGAAGTGCATTCTTACCGTAGTACAGCCTTTTCATTCCGGCAATGCTACCGGACTTGTGGAAATTAGGGAAACGGCTGATGCCTATTCTTTCACCATCCCGCCTGTAAAGTGTCTTTGTTCTCATGTCAATGCTGTTTTTAATGAGTTATAAAAATCCGTGAAAAGTTTTTTCGCCTCTTCCATCTCATCCACAATGTCCTTGATATGGTAAGGTGCGCCACACTTTCCGTGCCCGTCATAGCCAATCCACCGGTAGGCTTCATAGTCGGGGTCAAAGTCCTCGCAATTCCGCTCCACCTCCCCAAGAAACCCGTCAAAGTTGTTTCCTGTCAGTTCGGCGCAAAATCCGTAATCCAGCCCGTGCTTTGTGTAATAGCGGAAATCGAATACTACAGTGTCTTCTTCCTCGTCTGTGCTTACTGTCCAGCCGAAATCGAAGGCGATGCTTTTGATTAGTTCTACTGTTGTCATAGCTTTGTTTTTTATTTTCCCTTTGTTCCGAGTCTTCCGACCCGCCGCAGGGATTGTTTTTATGTGCGGTTTCCACGGCGAAGACAAGGATGGCAGGCAAGGAATCAGCGGTGAAATTTTATGAAAAGCCGCTATCTGTGATTACGGAAAGTTTCCGTCAAATTTTATCCTGATAGGCAATGCGGTCCTTGACCGGCTATCCGTTCGCCGTACCTTTGCCGCATAAAAACAGCCTGTGGGGGTGTTGGCGGTACATGGAAATGAGCTTTATCCATTATTAAAAGGAGGGAGCCCATGACCTATGGGCATGTTATAACAGGCTCGGCCAGTCCCGTTGTGAGGCAGCCACCACCGGCTGGGATACCTCCTCTGCCGATGATGGCTGTCTTGTCATTCAAATCATATCTTATTTACAATGTCCTCCAGATATTCAATCCGCCTATATACGGCGGATGCTTCAGGATAGCATTCCGTCAATTCCGCCCATTCGAGGGTCTTATGCAGTTCGTCAAAAGTCAGTCTCAATTCTGCAAGTCCCTCCCGTAATTTCCGTTTTAAATCAATTCTTTCCTGTTCGTTCATAATCTTTTAATTTAGAGTCAGAAATGATAATCAATGACGCCTCCGATGTAGAGCAGCGTGCCGGGTTCATACCCACAAACCTCGCGCATAAACTCGTAAGACTGTTCGGCATAGGATTGCGCACCCTCCGTATCCGTGTAAAACCAATAAGCTGTTTCAAGCGGGTTCTTCAAGTATTTTTCAAGCTGATAGACCGGGCCAATCCAATCCTGTACAGTGTCGGGAGTAACGGCTTCCACCTTGTTACGCAAACCTGCGACAAATTCTTCCTTCCACTTTTCCACCCCACCGATGTAGCGGATTGTATCTTCATCGACAAGCTCGAACATCCCTTTGGGCAGGATATGGTTTACCAATACGTCAATGTGGTACTTGCGCTCCTCCTCGTCAATTTTATCGCAATAGTCAAAATAACTGTTATCGCCCTGCATAAGCGTGTCCTCGTTCAGATAGCATTCCTTGTCCACCTTTGTCGTTGTGATTTGAAAAATTTTGCTGTGCATAATCTTGAAATTTAATTTGTTGAACATTCTTTTTTCTTCCCTTTTCTCGAAAGCCTTCTTCGGCTTCCTTGTCGGGAAAGATTTTACATGCAAGCGTCACAGCGGGAAAAGGGACGGAAAGACAAGCAGGACATGGAGGAATTTAGCGGAATACCCAAATCTGGGATTTGCGGAAGGCTGCCGCCAAATTCTGAACATGTCAGTATAGCGGTGCTTGACATCCGTACCAACGCTGTACTTTTGCATGAGAAAATCACTCCGGCGGGGAATGCCGGAAGTGGAGGAACAGACTATGACCCATGATAAAAGTGGACAGAAGTTGCGAAATAAAAAGGCAGGACGGAAGGGACATACAAAAGGTTGCAGTGCCTTTCAAGGCATCCGGCTAAAACAGGGAGCAGGAACTGGAAAAAGGATTGTGATGACATGAAAAATCCCCCGAACTGACTTGCAGCCCGGGAGATATGCCCCTTTACCCGAGTCAACTTATCACCTCAAACTCATGCAGGTAGCAGAAAGCATCTTCGCACTTCTCACTCCATTCTGCATCAAGAGCTTCGACATCCTTTGCCGACCTTATTGGTTTCCCAGTCTCTTTCTCAATCCACTTGAACGCATCTTCCTGATTCTCGAAGTATTCGCTGATGTACTCTTCTTCGGGCGTACAGGCATCAAAAAAATACCTGTCGGGGAAATAGACACCCGAACTGTCGTTCGTTTCATAAATTCCCATGCCCGGCTCTTCCGCCTGAAAATAATAGTAAAGTGACGGATATTTTTCCCTCACAAGGTCAAACACCTCATTGCAGGGAGACCATGCCGTCTCGGTGTATAATCTTATCACTTCGCCGTCCACTTCAAGGCTGCTCCACTCACCACGACAATATACATCGTTCCAATCCTTGCCCAAGGCATCCACAAGGCATCCCAGCCATGTAGTCCCGAAGCCGTTTTTCACTGAAGGTTTTTCCATGTCTTCCAGTCTTTTCATTAACTCATAGAGGCTCTTGATTTCTTTTGCGTCGCCCTCTATTACATACGCACTTGAACACCAATTAGGCATAACTCTTAAATTTAATCCGTTAAACTTTTTCTTTATCTTTCCCTTTTCTCGGAGCCTTACGGCTTCCGGTCGGGAATGATTTTCGTGCGTGAAAAGACTGCGGGTCAGGGGCAATAAGGCAAGTGGACGGCAAAGTAGCTGATGAAATACCCAAATCTGTGATTTGCGGAAAGCTGTCATCCGGTACGCAGGCCTGTCAGCATGGCGGTACTTGACATTCGCCCTCCGCAGTACCTTTGCACGGAAAAACAGGGCTGACAGGCAGCCGATGAGTACGAGAATGAGTAAAAAGATGGATATTATCTGTAAAAAAGATGCTATACCTTTGCCTATCAATATAAAATCACTATTTTTGCACAAAATCACATCAATATGATTATGTGCAATAACGATGAATTTATAAAATTGGTGACAGACTATGTTCTCTCCGTCTTGGATGAGAAAGTAACTCTTGTCCCATTAGAAAAATGCATATCCGATACTATTCCCATTGCAGTAACACAGAGCTTCAATCTTTATAAAGTTGAATTGCTCGGTCACGCTGTTGTATTTGCCTTAACTCATGATGGGAATGAAATATCTCCTGCACAGCTGAAACGGACATTTAATCTAATAGAGCATAAATGTGAATGCCCGGTCGTACTTGTTACAGACAACATAGCATCCTATAATGTGGGAAGACTGACCTCACAAAGGTCAAATTTCATCATTCCGAAAAAACAGATGTTCATTCCATCTCTGCTGATTGACCTTAAAAAGGCAAAAGCAACAGGAATAGATATAAAGGAGACCATACCTCCTATGGCACAGTGCTTACTACTTTACAATCTGGAAATAAAGTCCATTGATAGATGTGAGACAAAAGATTTGATGGAAATCTTTCAAGTCTCATACGCGACCATCAATCGTTCATTACGGTGGCTGAGCGAAAACGGTTTGGTTTCACTTGAAGGGAAAAAGACAAAAGAAGTAAGATTGATTTACTACGGAAAGGAACTATGGGAGAAAGCCATGCCTTTCCTCGTGTCTCCGGTTGAAAAAATTGCTTTTTCCGATTTCCTTCCGAGCGGAAGCCTGAAATGCGGTATAAATGCTCTATCAGAATATACACTAATCAATGAGGAAAATTCGGATATGTATGCCATCAACAGGACTGATATGCATCAGTCCGATATTCCAATCAATAAAGAATATGGATTATTCCGTATTGAAATCTGGAAATATGACCCGAAACTGTTGAGCCATACGGGAACAGTTGACAAACTGTCATTGTATTTGTCTCTCAAAGACAATGACGACGAGCGAGTTCAAATTGAATTAGATAATCTATTAAACGACATACAATGGTAAAAGGTATTGAGAAGTTCAAGGAGTTCTTCAAGGGATTTGAAGATTCCTATGTTATAATTGGAGGCACGGCATGTGAAATTCACGAGGAACTATATGCGCAGACTCCAAGGGCAACCAAAGACATAGACATCATTCTCGTAGTAGAAGCCCTGTCCCACGAATTTGTCTCCCGGTTTTGGGAACTGGTAAAAGCCGCAGGATATGAGCAGCGCAATATAGGAACAAGTGAAGGCAATCAGCATAAACACGAGTATTATCGGTTTATGAAACCGGCAAGTATGGAGTTTCCCTATCAGATAGAGCTTTTCTCACGCAATATAGGACTGTTGGACTTTCCGGAAGACGCCCACATAACCCCCATCCCGACAGATGATGATTTGTCAAGCCTTTCTGCCATACTTATGGATGATGGCTATTACAATTTCACGATAAAACACAGCTATGTTGAAGATGGTGTTCACATTGCAAATGTAGAGAGCCTTATCTGCCTGAAATGCAAAGCATTTCTTGAAATGTCCGATAGAAAGGCGAAAGGGGAACAAGTGGACAGCAAGCATATACAGAAACACAAAAAGGATGTGTTCAGGCTTGCAGCCATGCTTGCTCCTTCCGACAGTTTCGAGGATGTACCACAAACATTAAAAGATGATGTGTCACATTTCTGTGATGAAGTTAAGGACGAACTTCCCAACCAGGATTTCTTCAAATCGGCCGGTTTGCGAAACATTACCGGAGAGCAGATGTTGGAGCAACTGAAAACCAGCTTTTTGTAAAATGACTCGATTACAATACGCATCCGACCTTCATCTGGAATTTGCGGAGAATGCCAGTTATATCAAGCATAATCCGCTGAAAGTTGCAGGAGATATTCTTGTATTGGCAGGTGACATAGGGTATTTCGGAGATGAGAACTACAGCCGCCATCCGTTTTGGGATTGGGCTTCCGACAATTACAAGCAAGTAATTGTTGTTCCAGGAAATCATGAGTTTTACAAAATGTTCAATCTTGACTCTTTATATAACGGTTGGACATCAAGAATACGGACTAATGTCATTTGTTATTATAATGCTGTTATTCCTTTGTCCGAACATACTGAAATAATAGCGACCACACTATGGTCTCATATAGAACGGCAGGATGCATTCCGGACAGAACTGGCTATATCGGATTTCCGGCGTATCAAATGTGGGGACAACGATTCTCTTAACTGGACGCGCTTCAATATGGAGCACGACAAATGCTTTAGATTTCTCAAAGAAAGCATATTCAAAAGCAATAAGGAACATATCATTGTAGTTACGCACCATGTACCGTCACTTGAATTGCTTGCGCCAGAGTTCACGGGAAGTCCGTTAAACGGAGCTTTTACAGTCGATCTTACCGATTATATTACAAACAATCCTATAGATTATTGGATATACGGTCATTCACATCGTAATATTGATAAAATTATCGGCGGGACAAAATGTGTCACAAACCAACTCGGCTATGTATTCTATAATGAACATTTGGCCTTCAACCCAAACAAATTCATAGAAATATATTAGCGAAAATGAGAGCCGATCCGTCACGGACAGGCTCTCAAAAAATGAAAAAGTTGTTTTCACTTATGAACAAAAAGACTACTTATCTGAAATAAAGTTCTACTTTCGTGTGTCTGTTGGCTTCGTTCGGTACATAATACGATATGCCGCCCTCGTACATTCTGGTAATGCTTTCTGCCGATAAGCCACGCTTGATGAGTTCACCGGCAATGTAATCGGCTCTGGCTGTGCTCAACGCATTGTTGATGGAAGCTGTGCCGGTTGCGCTATCTGCCGCTCCCGCAACTTTCACAGACAGTCCATACTTCTTGGCTACATGAGCGAGCGCGTCAAGATTGACCTTTTGCAGAGAGTCCGTAAGGTGGGCGGTGTTAAGGTCAAAGAAGAAATAGACCGGAGAGCCTATACATTCGTCTCCATGCTGCATGAGGGCGAAATAACCGGCTGCGGAAACAGTGTCCGGGCGGTTGATTGCCGCATTCCGTTTTCCGGGCAGGCTGTCCGTTCCCACTTTGCAGATGCTGTCCGTATTCATGCCCTGAAGACTGTCTGTACCCGTTTCTGTTACAAGGGGCGAGTTGCCGTCCCAATGACGGTTCTTCAACCGGGCTCGGAGGGAGTTCAGTCCGCTGTAATTGTTTACGGGAAACCTCCTGTCATCGGCTTCCATGTCTTCAAACAGATGTCCGTAAGTGTCAAGCAGCCCTTCTATTTCGAGAATCTTCTTCAGCTCGTCCAAAGTCCTTCTTTCCTTGTCCAGCTTTCCGGCATATTGCCTGTTCCGTTCTGTCAGGGTGTTCGCATAGCCGGTCAGCCACTCGTTGCGCCTTTCATACGGGCGATGGTCAACAGCGCGTTTCCAGCCGACCTTGCCGATGCTGAAAGAGAATCCCGCCGTCAGCGAGAGCATGTGGTCTCCGAGACGGTTCGCTTTCCCGTATCCGTCGAAGTCCTGGAATGTGGTCGTCCCGGAAAGTTCCATCAGGACGCTTACTCTCCTGGATATGCGGTACTGGCCCTGTATGCCGTATGATATGGCAAGAGGGTTGTGTCCGTTGTCCGCATTGTGCAGCAGTCCGAGACCCGCATACGGGGAAAGCCCCCAGCGAACCTCGTCTTGTTTTGCATACCTGTTTCCGAGCAGATTCCACATCAGATCCGCATGGACATGATGATATTCCTGTGTGGACAGTTGACTGTCCTTGAAATGCAGCCCGCTGTAATTGACACGGACGCCGACCGACGGTGTGAACCATTTGCCCACACCTATAGTGTACGAAGGCTTGAGTCTCCCGAAAAGGTCTTCACAGCCGAGCGGCGTGCCGAGAAACGCCGATGCCCCTCCGGACAGGCTGACAAACCAGTTGCCGCTTTTGCGTGTCGGGACTACCACTCCGTCAAGATAAGAGGGCTGCATCGGACGTAGCATTTCAATGCCGTTACTGAAACTTTCATATCGGACAGTATCGCTGTCCGACGGTGCAGCATTCGCATGGTTGTGCAGCGAACAAAGTGCCGCAAAGAACAAAATGATATGTTTCGTCATAATCTGATACTTTATTGGTTGATTCTTTTGATTTATGGGTCAGGGATGCCGGTCAACGCTTGGGCTTCCTGCCGATTGCAGGCTTCATCATGCGACTTGCCATCCTCATGCAGCGGAGAGCCCATGCACGGTTGTCCTCGTCTTCGTCCCGTCCCCATTTGAGGTCGCTCTTGCTTCCGCCTCCGCCATGTGTTTCGGCAAAGGTGGTGGCATCATCGACCATGCCCAGGAATAGCAAGGTGGCGCAGTGCATGACCTCTTTCCCTTGTTCCGCTATGGACTGTACAAGAGTGCCGTCAAACATCTGCCGTTCCGGGCCGGTCATCCGTGCCGAAAGGTCACGGAACTCATTCACCATATTTTCCAGCATCGCATCCTTGAGCAGACTGTCCACTTTGGAATGGACATCACGGGAGTATTTGTAGGCTTCTTCCTTGAGATGTTCTGTCCTCTCCTGAATGGCATCCATGTTCTCTTTGAGGTCGGACAGCTGTCGGTCAGCCAGCTTCAGCTTATCCTGTTTGTCTGCCAGTTTAAGCTGGATATAGGCAAGCTCCTTTTTCAGCTTGTCCGTCTCAGCTGATATGGCAGCGGCATCGCCCTTGTGCTCTTTCAATTCGTCCTCAAGAACGGCGAGCCTTGCCTCTTTCTCCGCTTGCTTCTTCAAAAGATTTTCCACCATAGAGGTCAGACCCTTAACCCTGCGCTCTGCCAGCCGGATGTCCGATTGGAGATCCGAAAGGACTTCCTTGTGTCGGGCTATCTGTTCCTCAATGGTCGTACATTCCTCCGACAGCATACGACGGTATTCCTCGGTTGTTCTGTGACGAGCACCTGTTTCTGAGACACTGCTGCCTCTGGAAAGTCCCCACTTCCTGTTTACTTCTGCAAAGTCGCTGTGCAGTTGTTTCATTCTTGCGCTGTACTCGTATTTGTCCTTTCCGGCAAATATCTCCTTGTATGCAAACTTGCCGTCCCTAATTGGCAGAAGTGTACAATGTATATGGGGATTCTGTTCATCGAGATGCGCAACAAACGCCGCTATATTCTGTTCGCCATACTTGTCACAGATGAATCTATAGGCATCCTTTGCCCACTGTTCAATTTCCGGCTTTCTGACGATTCGGCTGTTATCCGCTCCTTGCTCGAAATCCACATCCTGCTTTCCAAAGGCAAGCTGCCGCATCAGTTCGCGGGAGCCGCCGAGGATAATGTTGACCACCGTCCTGTACTTGGGTTCCACCAGTCCTTCGTTCGGGTCCTTAATACCCCGCTGACGGAGACTGTCGGCCATCCTATCCGGAATACTCCGGCTTTTGTCCACAGGACGCACCTTGCCGTTTACTATCTCAAAGTTCAGATGTTCCCTTGTCGGGTCGTAGTTACCTTTCTTCATGGCATATTCCGCCGCCTTCTCACTGCGGTTACGCAGATGTTCGTTACTTTGGGCGGTGGTGATGCCTTTGGAGACCTGAACGTCGAGAACCTGTTTTGCATTTGTCATACTGCTTCTTCTGTTGCATTGGATAATCTTTCATGTCCCAGCTTGCTGCCTGCCTGGACATCTCTCCCAATGGCTCCTGTCATTGGGGTATTAGGCTCCCCATCCCTTTGTTTGGTGGCAGACGGGCAAGCCCGGATGCCTGCTATAAACGGCAGGACGGCTACGCCGGCTGAAGGACGGATTATCCGTGGTTATACAATGGGGTTCGACAGTCCGCACCTGCGGATTTCTCCAGGGCTTTCGCCGCAGCCGACAGGAACGGGTCGTGAAGGTCGTCAAGGAGCAGCTGACGGTCGTCGTCGTGGTCGATGTCCTTTTCTTTCCCTGAGTTCAGAATTTGCTCTGCAAGGGTCTTTGACAGGTCAATGAATGACGGCCAGCTTGCTCCCAGATCAAAACAGAAGTGTTGCATGAGCTTCATGCTTTCTTCCGGCTTCGACCGGCGCAACACTTTCCGCAGGGCAGCAAGGACGATGCACTCCACAGCGGCGGTGTGGATTTCCAGCACTCGCGCGTTCATTCTCTCCGGCAACTTCTGCAAGGTGACACGGCAGTCGTCTTCCGGCAGTTCATACTTGAGTCCGGCATCGGTGATGGCCTGGTGTACAATCTGACCACACGCAATACCGGCGTCATCGGAAGTGATGCTGCCGTTTATCCATTCGGACAGGATTCCGTTCAACTGTCGGACAATGCCTGCGGTTCCCTGTACAATATCGGGTACGGCATGGCTGCCATCATGCAGGTGCATGGTGAGGACCATGCTTTTCGGCAGTTTCGTCCTTTCCAGCTGTCCGAATGATTCCAGCGTATCCAGAAAGGAACGGACAGTGGCCCTGTGCCACCGCCATTCGGTTGCGAGGTCTGAAACGGTCACATGGCACTGCCTCGGCCTGAGCTCGAAATCCTGATTTCTTAAAAAAGGGGAAACAAAGCCTGCCAGTGACTTGTCCAACAGGTCGCAATAGGCTTCCGTCCTTGTCTTGCGTTCACCGACCTTTTCCTTGAGGAAGTCGAACAGACCGATACATGTCGATATGGTTGCGGTCATTTCTTCTTTATTCTTCATCTTCATTCTGTTTTTTGTGATTGACTATTGTGCGGATAAAATAAGGCCGCTTCTGTCCGCATTATCATGGCAGCCTCGCGTGATGATTGCAATGGTAGATGTCGGACATCTCATCCGGATGTTCCGACAGGTAAAGTCTCCTGTCCCGGTCCTCCCATTCGGCCAGAACTCTGCCGGAGGGATAGAACAGGGCTGCCAGAAGGATATATGAGACGGTAGCGGACAGGGTGAACAACTGCGGCACGATACATACAGCCAGTGCGAAGACGCCGCAGGCGACAAATGCCTTCGGACGGTCGAGCAGCTTGCGGAGCCATCTGTCCGTCCTCCTGGCGGAGAACATGGCGGCACATACGATGGCAGACAATACCGTGCCGAACTGTCCGGGATGTCCGGTCGTATAGACATAATGGAAAAGGAGCAACAGGACCACAAGCACCTGCGTGTAGAATTTGCGGGCCTGGGCATTGTCTGTCATGGCACGGTAGAATACTGCCATGAAGGAACGGCGGCTCCTGTACAACGCCATCGGCAGAATGACAAGCAGTACTATGAATACAAATTGTAATAGAAGGCTGGTCATAGGTAGGATGGCTTTGATGTCAAATGTATGGGCTGTTCAAGCAGCTCCAAACGTACAATGCCGTGTGTGGCCAACAGTATGATGGCTTCTGCATCTGGAGCCGTGAGATACATGGCGGCTTTCTTGATTCGCTGACGGAACTGCCTGTCCTGCTTGCGCAATGTGGCCAACGCCCTGTCCAAATCGTGTTCGGGAATGTTCCACACGGTGCCTTCGGCACAGCCTCCGTTCGGCTTGAATGCCCGTAGGACCAGCGTGCGGGAAACGAGGTAGTCTGTCCTGTCGCTCCTTGCGATGACGTGCTCCCTGTAAAGGCTGGCATCGGCCACCTCAATCCATGTCCTGTGTGCATTGATCCAGTACACCATCTGTCGGTACAATGTATTTCTCATATAAAATCCATCAATAAGTCTTCCTTGTTCCTCCTGTATTTCAATGTGCCACTTTTCGAATGCAGTTTGAGATCAAGGCAAAGGTCGCCGTACATCAGATCGAGCGAATCGTAAATAGTGGCGAAAACGCAGCTGACCCTGCCATCGGCATCGGTCTTAGCGTTCATCTTGAACATCTGCCCGAATGCGGGATTGGAGTACGCACAGGTACTGTGCCCGTACTGCTCCGTCGGCATCGGGATATGGTGGTACAGCGTAATCAGTTCCATGTCGTCCTCGAACATGTCCATTACCTCTTCCAACTCGTAGGTGTCGCGTAGAGGAAATGTAAGCAGTACATAGTCTCCGTAGAACTGCGGTTCCTCCATTGTCGTCACATCGAGAAGCTGCGGCAACTGCAACGGGACGAAAGAAAGGAAATCGTTCAGAAAATGTCGTAGCATATTCATGTCTGTTTGTGTTTCGTTCATAATGTCCGGATGTATATCCCCATCAGCGTGCCGGGCAGTTCCGCCAGTCCGTTATTGTCCGACTGCAGAACATCTCCCAGCCGGGTAAAAGCCGCAGGCGTCTGTTCCGCAATGTGGCGCAACTTCTCTTTTTCGTATCCGGAAAGCAAGGCCATACAAATGCCGTCCATCGAGATGTAGGGCTGCAGTATCATGCACGCATATCCGAATGCCTGCGCCTTGGATTTTACTTTGTCCTCGCGGATGTCATCAAGGCAGGCAACCGCATTCTGTATAATCCGGCGGTTGGTACGCATGGCCATGTATATCATCGCATCCCGGTAGGATATTTCCTTTTTCTCCGCAGCGAGGAAAACCAACGAACAGCACCGTTCCGTGTCTTTTGTCAAATCCGACACATCCTCTTCGGTCTGACCGTCAAGGTGCGCAAGAAAGGTGCGGAACATGACATCCTCGTCCCTGATGAATGTTTTCAAGTCGGTAAGATTATGTATTCCGCCCTGCAATGTCCCGGCAAGCAACCGGCGGTACGCTGAACGAATGCCGTTGCCATCAATGGCAAGGGGCGGAATACTGTCAAGAGAAACAAAAAAAGGCCTTATACTGTCTGCCGCGTCTGCCAGTTCTTTGTCGTCGCAATAGGGAGAAGTCCTTTCCTTGAGCACAAACACGTCCTGATAGGAACGCGGTGCTGACCCTGCCAGACGGGTGAACTCCGTGTGGAGAGAATCGTGAACCTCGTTGCATTTACCGTACAGGTCGGAATGGGGATTGCCGGAAGTGTTCTGTGTCGCATAGAAAAAGACGGAATCCTTGAGGGACTGCCACCGGTTGATACTAATTGCCAGCTCTTCCGTCGAGAGGCTGTCCATGTTTCTGATTTCACTTAGGAACTTTCCGTATGTTCCGGCAGGATCTTCTTTCATTGACGATTCGGCACTGCCATTTCCGTTACTACAAGATACGGACAGGAACATGGCTACCGATGCGGCAACCAACCCGGCCAAAAGAGACCTTGATTTTGAATATGATTTTGTATCTATCATCTTGCAATTTCAGACTAAAAACGACACAAAACTATACAATATTTGCCATAAAACGCGATATAAAACCGCATTTTGATAATTATTTTTATTCATATTCAACAGTATGATTTCCAATGAAAACAAGTGAAAGAAAAAGTAAGTTCAGAATACGATTTTTAGAATAAATATGTCGGAGTATGATTTCAGACAAACAAAAAACATTATCTTTGCATCGGTTATTATTTTCAGCATAAGACAATGGCAAAAGTTGGATACATATTCAAGGCTAATCACTATGACTCATACGAGGCCGATAAGGAATGGATGTTGAAATTCGGCTGTGTACAGGTGATTGAGGAAGAGACAGACCATGAACTGATGCGTCCGCAATGGAAACAGCTCATGAATGCCCTTGACCGGGGCGACGAGCTTGTGGTATCGAAGTTCAGTAACGCGGTTCGTGGGGTGCGGGAACTTGCCGTCTGCATAGAGATGTGCAGGATCAAGGTCGTGCGTCTGATTTCCATCCATGACCGAATTGACAGCCGTAATGAACTGTTCAAGGAAACTACGGCAGCGGAGGTTCTTGAAATGATTGGAGCCCTTCCGGAAGAAATAGCCGCATTGCGGAAATCTTCCAGCCATATCATGCTGCTCCAAAAGAACATCAAATCTCCGGCCAAGACGGTGAAGACTTTATCCCGGACTGAACGGGAAAGAACCATCGTAGATATGTACAATGCCGGTTATTCTATGGACGACATTGCCAATGTCAGCGGATTCAGCAGCAGAAGTTCGATATTTCGCATTCTTAACAAATACAACGTCGATTTGAACAGAGGCCGGACCAAAGGGCCGAGACGGAAAAAGGGGACAGAAGATGCAGGGTGAGTAATATAATACCAAATTATATGGAATTATCCGATTGGTTCAAAGGATTTGAGAAAGGCATCGCCAAACTGACGGAAGGGCAAAGGGAAACGTTCTTCCATGAGTGTGGTAAAAACTGTGTACAATGTGGCACGCTTCAAATTTATAAAGACTTGTATGAACAGGCGGCTGGAGACCTTGACCTGTTTTTCTCTAAAGCCAATAAATTGCCCGGTGTAAGATGCGAAACGATAGAGAAAGGTTCTGTTTATAACCTGTATTTTCTGGAATGTACCTGCGGCCTGCACAATCAAGGCTATGTTTCTACACCTATGCTCTGTGAATGCTCCCGGCAAAGCATTCTTTACGTCCTGCATTCATTATGGAAAGACAAGGCATTTCGGGTAACTATTTGCGAATCCATATTACAGGGAGGCCAACATTGCAAAATGCAAATTGAAGCAATAAACGACAATGGAAATTCATAATTTATTGGATGCCAAATCAAGAACAGAGCTGCGTGAATGGCTAATACAGAACCATAAAACGGAAAAAGAATGCTGGGTAGTCGTGAAACGTGGCAGACCTACAGATGACAATACTTTCTGGTATATTGATGCTGTAGAAGAAGCCCTATGCTTCGGCTGGATTGACAGCACAACTAAGAAAATATCAGATGATGTAACAGCCCAGAAACTTTGTCCCAGAAAACCGAAGAGCAATTGGTCCGAGCTTAACAAGGAAAGATGCCGTAGAATGGAGCGGTTAGGATTGATGACTGATGCCGGAAGAGCCGTTTTACCGGATATGTCGCCTGATGGTTTCATCATAGACGAGGAAATATTACAAAGGCTACAATCCGATCCGGTAGTGTGGAATAACTTCTGCCAATTTCCTGACTTATATAAGCGAATCAGAATTGATACTATCCAAATCAAGAAGAATCAACCCGAACTTTTTGAAAGTCGCCTGAACAAATTCATAGAAAATACCCGAAAAGGACTTCTCTACGGAGAATGGAATGATAACGGAAGATTATAAAAATACAGAAATGTATCGAACCATTTCTATTTTTACTACCTTTGTATTTGGATATTAAAAACAAAGATTGTTCAACCCGTATGAAATGGCAAGTGTGCATATAGCTGCGCTTAACGGATAGCATTTTGTCATAGCTATTCAGTAACGGACAGACTGATAACAGGTTTGTCCTATCTTGTTTTGCCATTATTCCAAATTCATAATTATGCGATGTATCATGCCGCCTTGTGCAGCAGGACTTGCCGCATCCTATCAAGTTGAACAATGAACTATACATATAAGCATATTTGGCTCATTAACTTTCCTGTAATGATGAGTATCCTTATCGAACAACTTATCAATATTACCGATGCCATTTTCTTAGGGCATGTGGGAGAAATAGAATTGGGGGCATCCGCCCTTGCCGGGATTTGGTATCTGGCTATCTATATGCTCGGCTTTGGTTTCAGTTTGGGTTTACAGGTTGTTATTGCACGGCGCAACGGCGAGCGGCATTATTCCGAAACAGGAAAAACATTCTTTCAAGGATTGTTTTTCCTGTCGGGACTTGCTGTCTTTTTATGTCTGTTTTCCAAACTGCTTTCTCCGATTATTCTAAGTAGGCTGATTACTTCTGCGGAAGTCTATCATGCCGTGATTGATTATTTGGACGGGCGAATTTGGGGACTGTTGTTCTCTTTTCCGTTCCTTGCCTTGCGCTCTTTCTTGGTCGGCATTACCCGTACAAAAGCCTTGAACATGGCGGCTCTGACAGCCGTATTGGTAAATATTCCGGGCAACTGGCTGCTCATATTTCATTGGGACATGGGGATAGCAGGTGCAGCCATCGCGTCATCTTTTGCCGAAGCGTGTTCGCTGGCGGTACTGGCAATTCACGCTTTACGTAAAATGGATAAACGGTTTTATGGCTTGTCTTGGAGCTTTGACAAAGCTGTATTGCTACATGTCTGCCGGGTGTCCGTTTGGAGCATGTTCCATTCGTTTATCGGAGTGGCCTCGTGGCTTGCTTTCTTCGTAGCTGTCGAGCATTTGGGAGAAATGGAACTGGCAGCTACCAATGTCATACGCAGTGTCTCGACGGTGTTCTTTGTCATCGTCAATTCGCTGGCGGCTACTACCGGTTCGCTGGTAAGCAATTTGTTGGGAGCCGGACAAAAGAGACAGGTCATCCCGCTATGTAACTGTGTTGTCCGTTTGGGATATGCCATCGGCTTTCCGCTGGTCATCCTTGCCGTGATTTTCTATCGTCCGATTATCGGTATTTATACGGAAAGCACAGCTCTGATGCAGATTGCCCATTTGCCGTTTGTGGTCATGTTGCTGAACTACATCTTTGCCTTGCCCGGCTATGTCTATATGAACAGCGTAACAGGTACGGGGGCGACACGCATGACGTTTATCTTCCAACTGATAACTATCGTGGCTTATCAAATTTATTTGTGGAGCATAAGCTGTTTCAGCACGTCATTGTCCGTTTATTGGACAGCAGAATATCTGTATGTGATATTACTCGGCTTGCTTTCTGTCATTTATCTGAAATATAAACACTATTAAAAACAGAACGTCATAATGAAAAAGATATATCCACGCACAGGCGACACGCAGACCGTGTACCTGAATGCAGTCGTGAAAGACCCGTCTATCGAAGTGGGTGACTATACCATCTACAATGATTTTGTGTCCGACCCGTTGCTTTTCGAGCAAAATAATGTGCTTTACCATTACCCTATCAACCACGAGCGGCTGATAATCGGCAAGTTCTGTTCCATTGCCTGCGGCGCGAAATTCCTGTTCAACTGTGCCAACCATACCTTAAAATCCCTATCCACTTACACCTTCCCGCTCTTTTATGAAGACTGGGATTTGGAGAAATCAGACGTGGCATCGGCTTGGGATAACAAGGGCGACATTGTCATTGGCAACGATGTGTGGATAGGTTACGAAGCGGTTATCATGGCTGGTGTACATATCGGTAACGGAGCAATCATAGCTGCCCGCGCCGTTGTTACGAAAGACGTGCCGCCCTATACGATAGTCGGCGGTGTTCCTGCCCGACCGATAAGGAAGCGTTTCGATGAAGAAGTGATACAGGAACTTGAAACGCTGCAATGGTGGAATTGGTCTGCCGAGAAGATACGGAGATGCTTGGCTTATATCGGGAATGGTGATGTGAACGGATTGCTTCAAATGCAAGGTGGTAAGTAGGAGCTGAATTACTACAACCTTGTTGAAAAGCCTTCAGACGGAAATGACTTCTATCGTGTGATTATATAATTATATATAAAATGAATTCAATCACCTTATATTCATTCTTGTACAATTTCACTATATGACATTCTTCATATTTGATATACAAATAGATACGAAATAGATGCAACTATATAATTATATAAATATATAAAATCATAAATATATAATTATTAACTGTTTTTCCTTTGCTGTGAGCCGATAATTTTGTATCTTTGTAGGTGAATTATATAGCATAAATTCGCATGGACATGAAAAACAAGATTGTCATATTCAGCAACATCAAAGGAGGCGTTGGCAAGACGACCCTCTGTGCCTTGTTCGCAAATCATCTTATAGAGCATGGCTTCCCCTCATTTGTGATAGATGCAGACCTTCAGGCATCGCTGTTCCGTCACCGCCAACGTGAAAAGGACGCCGCACCGGACGCGCAGATTCCGTGGAACGTGGAGATGCTTGACACGTCCGACCATAAGCGGCTCGTGCAGGTAATGGGCAAACTGAAAGAAGTGCCGGGTATCGTACTGATAGACTGTCCGGGAAACCTGAACGACCGCAACCTGGCATACATCTACCAATCAGCGGATACGGCAATAGTACCCATATCTTTCGACGCGGACACTGTGGACGCCACAGGCATATTCGTCAAGGCTTTGAAGTCTGTGTCATCAGCCGGCCTGATTTTCATCCCCAACCGAATCAACGCGGCCGAGAGGAAGGCGGAAGAGATACGGCAACGGGAACAGACCATCGGGTATCTCGGGCTGATCGGCACCGTTACACCGATGGTGAGGCAGAGCGTGGCCATAAAGAGATATTCCACGCTGTACCCGTTGGAGAAAAACCAGACGGAACTGCTTGAACCGGCTTTCAATAAAATCATCGAGGAACTTGATCTTAAAAAATAAAGGCTATGGCAAAGAACAGCAGACCGGAAATAGACAACCCGCTTGCGAACATGGGACTGGACGACATCGTGCGGGGCATAACGACACCAGGCAAGGATAAAGAACCCGTCGTGGATGCGAACGGCGACCCTGCCGCAGAAAGGGAGACAAAACGCCGCAAGAGAGGCAAGAAAGCCTTTGAGGAAAACCTCGCAAAATATACCGGCATAAGCGAGCAGGGATTTGCCATCTGGCTTCCCAAAGAGGTAAAGAAACGGCTTGAACTAATCCGCCTCAATGCACACCGTAATATTCCTTTGAGGTCGCTTGCAGCCGCAATAATAATGACTTACATTGAGGAGAATGAGGAGAGCCTCAATGAGTTATAGAATTGATATTGTTATAATATATAATTATATAAAATCATAATTATATAAGTGCATAATTATATGGTTATATAAAAAGAGAAGAGTATGGAAATTCTGGTGATTATAGCCGTGTTCTGGGTAGTAGGCAAAATCCTTAAAGGGCTGTGGGGCGGATTCAGGAAGTCTGATTACCGGAGAGACCGATAACCCGTTGGCAAGACAGACATGCAGGACACAGGCAGGACATACATAGCTATTGACCTGAAGTCGTTCTACGCCTCGGTCGAGTGTGTGGAACGTGGGCTTGACCCGCTCACGACCAATCTCGTCGTGGCCGACAGGAGCCGGACGGAAAAGACCATCTGCCTTGCCGTCAGTCCTTCGCTAAAAGCATACGGCATTCCCGGCCGGGCCCGGCTGTTCGAGGTTGAGCAGAAATTAAGGGAAGTCAATGCCGGGCGCAGAAGAAACTCAAGGGGATACAGGCTGACAGGAAAATCTGTGTCGGACATTGATCTGAAAGCTCATCCGGACTGGGAGGTGGACTATATCGCCGCTACGCCCCGCATGGCTTATTACATCGAGCACAGCACGCGCATCTACAAGATATATCTCAACTATATTGCCCCGGAGGACATCCATGTATATTCAATAGACGAAGTGTTCATGGACGTAACGGATTATCTGTCCACCTACGGAGTCACGGCACACGAATTGGCAAGAAGAATGATCGGCGATGTACTGCGGCAGACTGGCATCACGGCAACCGCAGGGATTGGCACCAATCTGTACCTCTGCAAAGTAGCAATGGACATCGAGGCCAAGCATATCCCAGCGGACAAGGACGGTGTGCGCATAGCGGAACTGGATGAGATGACATACCGCAGGAAGCTGTGGACGCACCGACCGCTGACGGATTTCTGGCGTGTGGGAAAAGGCATAGCCAGCAAACTGGAGCAATACGGCATCTACACGATGGGAGACATCGCAAGGCAGTCCGTCAGGAACGAGGAGGTGCTGTATCAGCTGTTTGGCGTCAATGCAGAGCTGCTGATAGACCATGCCTGGGGATGGGAGCCTTGCACGATGGAATTTATAAAAGCCTATAAGCCGGCAACGAACTCGTTCAGCAGCGGGCAGGTGCTCCAGGAGCCATACACGGTACGGAAAGCCCGTGTGGTAGTCCGGGAAATGGCGGAAAGCGCCGCTCTCGACCTGCTTGACAAAAGGATGGTTACAGACCAGCTCGTGCTGACCATCGGCTATGATACAGCCAGTCTGTCCAATGAAGATGCACGGACAACATATAAGGGTGAAGTAACGACCGACTACTATGGCCGGAAAGTCCCGAAGCACGCACATGGCACGGCCAACCTTGAAAGCCCGACATCATCCGCCCGGCTCATATCAGAAGCCGTCATGGAACTTTTCGACCGGATTGTCAATCCCAAGCTGCTGGTGAGACGCATCAACCTGACCACGAACCATGTCGTCGATGAAGAAACGGCAGCCAAGAATCCGTCTCCGGTGCAGTATGACCTGTTCACAGACTATGAAGCGCTGGAAAGGAAACAGAGGGAAGAAAAGGAAAGGCTTGCCAAGGAGCGCCAAATACAGACGGCCATTCTGAACATCAAGAAACAGTTCGGTAAGAACGCCATTCTGAAAGGACTGAATTATGAAGAGGGCGCCACTGCCAAGGAACGTAATGAACAGATAGGAGGGCACAAAGCATGAATCACCCATACGACGACATCATCAACCTGCCGCACCATGTTTCCGAAAGACATCCGCAGATGTCCATGTATAACCGTGCTGCCCAGTTTGCTCCCTTTGCCGCATTGACCGGACATGATTCGGCCATCACAGAGGCCGCAAGGCTGACGGAGGCGGAAGAGGAACTGTCCGAAAGTGATGCTGAAGTGCTGAACAGGAAGCTGGCTTATCTGCAATCATTGGATGAAAAGCCGACTATTAGTGTTACTTATTTTGTGCCTGATGATAAGAAAGAGGGTGGAAGTTATCATACGGCGACCGGGATTGTCAAGAGTGTAGAGCCGGACAAAGGGGTTCTACAGTTCGAGGATGGCACGGGTATTCCTGTCATCCGTATTAAAGACATTGATGGGGAATGTTTTTTGACCGAATAGAAAATGTATTGTCAAATTATAAACGTGCAATGTTGCAATAAAAAACAGTAAAATGGATTACATAGACAAATATTCGATAAGTGTATGTACGAAAAAGCAGATTACGGCACAGGAGGTGTACGACATGATTTTCTCCGACTATCCTCCTCTTGTAAGGTTGCTTTTCAATATCCGGAATAAAATTGTAAAAAGGTTCGGGCTGAAAGCCAGTAACGGCTTTAACGACCTTATAACGGAAAACTCCACCAATCACATACAAATTGAAAAAGACGACAGGCATCTATTTCTTGAAATCAAGATTGAGTGTGGCGAGCTGGTAAAATCGGAGCAGGCAATCAGTATCTGCACATCCGTTAAATTTCACAATGCTTTGGGACGGATATACTTCTTTTTCATAAAACCTTTTCATAAATTATTATGCCGCATGGCATTGAATAAAATAAAAATGTCAGAAGTGAATGTCGGTGGCCGATAAAAAAGGAGTTGGGATAGACCTCAGCAAATGCCGCAGCCGCCACCATCAGGACGGCTGCAGCTACTTTTCGCATCAGGCGACAGGCTCAAGCATTCTCTTTTGATAGTCGATAATTTCATCCATTGTCAGCCATTGCGGTTTCTCATCCTCCTTGAAACTGTCATGCAACAGTATCATGTACTCGATTTGTCGCTGTTCATCGCCAGCCCACAGGCGTTTTGGATTCCTGTTGCCATAGTTCAGATAATACTCGCAATCTGACTGCATTCGGGACAGGAGCATATAGCGGAACTTCTTGTCATGCTGTAAAACTTCTTCTTTTGTCATATCTTTTCTATTTTAATATCTGTTTAATCCGTTACTTCAAAAAAATAATTCAACTCGTCATCTTTCAGATTTTCGACCGCGTATAGGTCTGCCTGCTTCCATAGGTCATTGTAAAGTGCTGCGACTTCGGGGTGGCTCTTGTGATGCTGCCAAATCTTGTGATTGAGAACCAATACCAATTCGGTCAGAAACTTGTAGTTCTCATTCCACTCCTTGAAAGCACGGTTGTATGTGTCCCGGATAGCCGAAAGCCCAAACCGGTCGGCTATTGTGAAATCTTCCCAAAAGGTTGTCTGTACCGTGTAGCCGTTCTCGCTCATAAATTCTCTGAATGTCATAATGCTTCAATTTTAAGTTTGATTTTTTTCCCTCTGATACAATCCTGTACCGGAAGGCTGTTTATTTTTCTGCCCGAGGATTGGCGACCAGTCCAAGAACAAGGATGCTGCGAAAAATACGCTCGCCAGCGGAGACGGTGAGGAAGATTTTTCGCCAGCAAACAAGGAGGTCCTTGAGCGGACTGACAGGCGGCAATCGAAATTTGCAGAAACAATAGACGGCTTACGGTCCGGATTATAGAGGTAGGTGTACAGAGAATAATAGAAAAGGGAAAGATATATAAAGGTTAGTCCGGATGAGTCAGAACAGGTTGCCCGGCCCGCAAAAGGGTCTTTCATGCAGAATGAAAGGAATATGCCGCAACACATCCCATAGACGGCTGCGGCATTCATTGCCATGTTTGTCATTCTCACGCGGACTTTTTACGGTTTCTGGTCTTCCAGCCGTAAACATCGGCGACATACGGATAGAGGGAGCGGGTTCTCCGGCGAAAGCCTTCCTCGTCGATTTCCCCACTGTAGATTTTGGCGGCAATGCGTTCCGCTTCGTCCCTGTCTTTGGCTATACGGTACAAAACATAGTTTGTTCCGTCATGGTGAATCATGCGCCCCCGAATGTTGTAACCATCACCGTACCACTCGGCTTCATCACATTGGGAGTGCAATATGTCGGCGATATTGCTGCCCAGTATTTGGTAGCCTTGCCTCCGGCCATACCACAGCCCTAAATCGGCAAACACCATGATAACGCCGTCAATGTGCTTGTTCAAGTTATGCCGTTCGTCATCCAAATAGCCGTACACCTCGTCCGCCCATTCTTCTTCACTGACAATGTAAGTGTTGTCATCTTGCACCTCACGCTGAAATTCCTGGTATCTTTCTCTTGCATTATCATCCAACCTGTCCTCGCTCGACCAAATAATCTGTTTCATGTCTTTTAATTTTATAAGTTAATATTCTTCCTGTGCGGCTCAATTTTAACGAAGTCCCTATAGACACATTCGTGCTCTTTCCGGCAAAGTAAGCCGTTGGGTAGAATGTCATTGCCGTATACACAAACATGCACCGCTATTCTACTCTCTGTGTCAAGTAGTTGACAAAACTCTTTCCAGTGTTCAAATTGCGCTTTCGCCATTTCGACCAGAGTCTTTTTCCCTATATTGCCGACCCCATTTTCTTCCAACTGACACAGAACTTCTGCGTTTTCATTGTCGATGATTGCTTTTACCCATCCTTTGAAGCTGTAAATTGTCTCCATTTGATATGATTTTAATTGTTTGTTTTTCTTCCCTCTCTTCGGAGGTTTCGCCTCGTCCGACGGGATTTGATTTTATGTGCAGGATACAAGCCGGAAAGGAGGGAACAAGGCAAGGAGGAAGCGGACAGTCCATGACGATTGCATTTGTGTTCAAGAAGTATTGACGAGCTTGCGAGTTGATGGTTGTTAACCACAAATGTAGCCGCGCCTTGACGGTTCCAGCCCGGCTTAACTTTGCACAGGAAAATCAATGGACGGCGGGACCGGCATGGATGCAGTATAAAAGGAACAGGCTCGAAGAGAATAACAATGAGCATAAGAAAAGCGACCCGAAGGCCGCTTTTGACCGGGAAGCAGGAGGTTATTTTTTGCCCCGTTTCGGTTTCGCTGCCGGTTCCGCAGGAGCTTCCTCCTTTTCCGCTGCCGGGTAGAACTTGACAGCTACCATCGTGATGCTATTATGCTCGATGCCGTCTTTGTCTGTCCATCTTTCGGGCTTGAAATAGCCCTCCACGGTAAGCAAGGTACCTTTGGCCAGGTAGTCGAAAGACCCTTTGTTCTCGTTTTTGCGCCACGCTTCAAAATTCAGGAAAGCGGATATCCGGCTGGTCTGATCACCGGACTTCTCCTGACGGCCTACGGCCAGGGAGAAACGTGCTACACTTGCGCTGGTGAAACTGCGGATTTCAGCGTCCTTACCTACGAAACCTGTCACTGTGAATGTGTTCTCAATCTTTTTCATAATTCAATGCTTTTAGAAGTTAAACAAATCAATTTTACGATGCCCCAAAAAGTAGGTGCCGCAAAGGGATGCACCAAGGACTGCCAGCAAATACTCTTTATTTTTGGTCTCCCAAAACCGCAGGCCCGATAAAGGAAGATTTGTACAGCTGTGCATTGGTCAAGGCTTGTCAAGCCGCTCCCGACCGCATACTATCTTTGCGGCGGAAAATGATTGTGACTTCGGCCAAAAGCAGTAGTGAAAAAGTAGAACACGAAGCGATGGGCTTCGGAAGGACGTGTCCGCAAGACACAAGCAGGCACACTCTCCCCGTAGTGCCGGCATGAAGTCGGCAGGCCAGCCACACCCTTGACATTGAAGCGGCAAAAAGGAGCCAATGGCAGGCCAAAAAGCCCTGCGTGGAGGGTCATGACCGGAAGTTCGACAGCCGGCTTTGCGTAAAGCAGCCGGCAGGCGTCTGTTCCGGCTGCAATGGGAAGCAGGAGGCAGGCAGGAAAGCGGGCAGGAATACCCCCCCTGCGGGCAAAAGCATGAGGGTCGCTCCGCAGCGAATGGAATGTGCTATAAAAGGGTGTGGTGCAGCCAAAAGAAAATAAAAAAGGAATCCCTGCCCCCGGAAAATAGCCATGATAAAAAGTATCGAAGGTACATATTCTCAATACGCCGTATTGAGAATATGACCTTGAATAATCCAGAAAATGCAATCTATACATATACAGCAAGGTCAGAAACGGGCAATCATGATGCGATGCTCGAAGACCTTGTTTTTATCGCTCGGTTTCCTCTGGCATATCCAAAGATGATGTGCCCCAAAGCCGTATGTGAAATACTCGTCAAACCTGGTCTTTTTCTTTAGACGTTCCATACTTGTGCGAAGTTCAGCTTCATTACACGAAAAGAGAATCGTGTTCATAATTATAAAATACAGGTTTATCACTTCGTCGCAATAGGGGCAGAAGATATGTTCTATCGTTATATTCATGGCTATTTATTTTGATTAAGACTTTTCAGGAGCATTGTTTATAATAGCTTTTCCTTTAGAATTATATACCTCGATTGTCGGACAGCCGCCATTTTCGTCCGGGAACATACATTCCGATGTGTCGGCCAACGCACGCCATTCGTCGTAACACAAACGGCTGTCAATGATATTAGAAACATCCTCACACTTCCATGAACGGACAATGGCTTCCGCATCTTTGTAGCTTGCCGCTTCCACCGTGAAATAATCACGTTCCCAACTTGTAACCTTACGGTCTTGATAAAATTGATATTTTCCCATTATTCCTGTCTTATTTTAATTCTACAATAGTTTCAATTCTGCCGTAAAGAGCTGAGCGCAAAGCTGTTTTATCGACGGCATAACACTCGAAAATATGGCCGTATTGTTTGACGAAATATCGTTTGAGCACATCAGAGAAGTTAAAGTAATAACCCCTTAATGCGATACCTCTATTGAAATAGGTTCCATTTCTTACTTCTCGTGTAATCCAATTCTTATCTTCACGGCTCAACTTGCCGCCATTATTGAGGCTCTCACGAAGTTTGTACGCACGACTGTTCTGCAATGTCTCCAGTGCAGGCACTTCCCACTGGACAAATTTTTTTGCTATCGGTGTCATAAGTATATTTTTAGGTTATTCATAAATGATTACTTCATCCCGGTACTCGGATATTTCTTTGCCACTGGTCAGGGAGACAATGATTCTATCACCATAATCGCCGACAACAGTTCCCTCCGTATAACCCTTGTACGGGTTAAGCAAGGTACAGCTCTTACCTATGATGTCGGACTGTTCTTCATTCTCGTACATAAGACTGTCTTTACTTGATTTTCCATTCATCGTTTGAAAATGTCCTAAAACTCACATACTCATTTGAAAGCTCATAAGAATGTATGCTAATGTAAATTTGCTTTGGAGCTTCCAATAAAGAAATAAGTTCATTCATCTCTTTTTCCGGACACTCCCATTTGGAGTAAAACTCGCTCTCGACACATTGTCCATGTCTCGCAATGTAGTTATCACAGAAATTCTCTTCTATGAACTGTTCAATCGTAATAAGGTCTTTTTCGTTCTCCGTCTGTGCGAAGAAATTGTTTGTTGCGTAATTTGCCATAATCTCAATATTTTAAGTTTTTTGTCTTCCCTCTGGTAGCATCCGCTACTTTCGGGCTTGATAAAATTTTGGCGCAACAAAAGGTGTCATGGAACATTCCGGCAAGGTTTCGCAGCAAAATACAACCTCAGTGAAACCGAGGTGGAGATTTTGGTAAGAATCGGCAGACTTGACCTTGTGAACAATGTGGCATGACATATACCTTCGCGACATAATTCTTATCAGGAAGGCCGAAAGTCGGTGTGCGGAGTATCGGAAGATGCTTCCCGTATAAAAGAGGGGTGCAGCGAAAAAATAAAAAGGGAAAAGAGAGTTTATTTCTTTTGGCTGCAAAAATCGTTTAGTTTAGAACTTGATAAGATATACAAAAACCAAACTAAACTTCTATTTTTTTCAATCAGATTTAAGTTTTGTCCCCAGGGACAAAATTAGTAATGAACGGGGGACAAAATTGCTTTAAGTAATATCAGAGATTTTTAACTTTACAAAAAAAATCAGTTGAATCAAACAGGACTGAAGAGCCAATTTCAATGTCTATACTTGTTCTTTTTTGCATTTTTTACCCCAATTTTTGTCCCCAGTTTGTCCCTTAACAAACACATATACATATATAAATCGTTGATATAAAATAAATTATTAAAATATAGCACTTTCTGCGTCGGTAAGAATATTATATAAGGTAGGGGCATAATTGTGGAACGACTCAATCAGCTTTTCATTGCTTTCCTTTTTTTCTGAATTATCAATGTTGCTTGCCGCTTGTGTTTTCGTTCCTTTCACCAATTTCTCGTTTGCCTTACCAGCTGTCATAAAATACTCTCCAAGAAAATAATCCCAGTTTGCAAAGAGGGTAAAACTTTCTTTGTCCTTGTCTTGTATTATTCCAACGTGGGCATAATAAGTGGTGGTAATCGTCCCTTCCTCTTCCTTGCTTGGATAATACACTTGCTCCGTTATATCTACTTTCCTTATTATCTCGGTGAAGTTGGTATGTTGTATCTTGGTTTCGTGTTGGTCGTCTTCAAATTCAATACCGGGAGTAGGAGTAAGGAATGGCCTGATTATGAGCTTTTTCCAGTTGGCTTTCACATATCCGGGATTGTCTTTTTCGTAACGGATTAGGTTCAATATTAGCTCTGCGTTCTTTGTATTGAGCTTTGCGACTCTTTGGCTTAACTCTTTGTGTCCTTTATTATACAAGCTTTTGCAAAAATCAACCAACGAGGGCTTGAACGTTAACTCGTCGATAAATTCATAGAGCATCGGAAGTGTCTTGTCCCCATAACCGCAACCTTGGAATCAGGCCTATCAACAAATCAACAGCCCTTTCCTTGGTTGTCCCTAATGTCTGCTTATCACCCTCGGCATTATGAACCCTTACTACATGAAAGTTCCAGATGTTGGGGATTGACACTGCCCTGTCAAGTCCTTTCAAATGATATACAAGCCTTTTGTCTCTCCTGAACTTGGTGATATATCCTTCAGTTCCTGCAAGTGGCCCGTCAATCACCTTTACAATGTCGTTAGGCTCGTTTGTTTTGGGGTTGAATGCGTAGTCGGTGTAAGGACGTTCGAGTGGTATTGCTGTGTCGGGGTAGTTCTCGTTGTAATCCTTGAGTTGCCTCATCTGGTCTTCTGGGATTACGCTCATCGACGCTTTCTTTCCGTTTTCCGTCTTTCTTTCGTACTGTATGAACTCCTCCATTGAATAGCGTCCGAGGAAGTCTGCCAGTGCTTTCTGTGTTGCCAGGACGAATACGAAACCCGAAAAAAGAGGCCCTTTCTTCATTTCCTTACTTAAACCGACATCTACGGTAGTACGGTCAGGGGCATATATTTCAAGGATGTTGCTGTTCTCCGCCTTGTATTTCTCAAGAAGTTCCACGGTAGCTTTTTCACGGTGGGGCCTGGTACGGACGATATACCAACAATAGTCAACGTTGTTCAGCTTGTCCTTCATGAAAGAAAGGAAAGTAATGTAGGAGTTTAATATAGGAAACCGTAATCAAAGGTCTTGCGGAAAGCACGTTCTCCACGTTCCCTTCATGACAACCGCATGAAAGTTCCCAAGTACCTTTTCAAGATGAATGACTGTGTAAAGCGGCCTGTTCCCATTTGGCTTTATCGCATTATCTTTCAGGCGTAACGGAGGGTATCCCGGACGAAACTCAGCGGCGATTACCTACCGTTGTTATGTGGTGTGACGAACAAAGCGTTGCAGGCTTCATTTTTCTCATTTCCATACCACAAAATTCCTTGTTGTTTCCTTAATTTAGTTCTTGTTCCTATGGAGGATATATCACCGTTGCATAAGTATGAAGCGGTGTTTTGCTGTAAAGTGTTTAATATCAACACGTTAGTTTATGGCTTGTAGGTTTTTAGTCAAACAATGCGCGTTTTAGTCCAACACAAAAGAAAATTTTTCATCAAAAAAGTCGGCCAGAAGTACTTTAAATCGGCTGTTTTTACTATCTTTGCAGCGGATTGGAGGTTTTATACTTATGAAACCTCCACGTTAGTCAAACATTTCCAACCGTTTTTTCACTTCAAAATCCTGCCGAGAAACCGCTTGTTGGCCTTCATTACGGTAGAGTTGTCTATGGTCGAGAGGTAGATTTGCGTAGTCTTTATGTTGCTGTGTCCCAGCCCTTTACCCACTACCGTTATGTCGTTACCCATGTCCCTCATTATCGAAGCCCAGGAATGCCGTGCCACGTAGGTAGTAAGCGGAATATGAAGCCCGGCCATTTCACCTATCTTCTTCAGGTTTCGGTTGACGTTATGCTCCGCTTTTTCGTACTGCTTCCTCTCAGTACCGTCCTGCTTTGTTATGACAGGCAATAAATAAGGCGTGTCTTTCGTAAGGTGTGAGTAAGCGTCCACAATCTCCTGCATCGGCTTTTCCCAGCTTATTGTGAGTGTCTGTCCCGACTTCTTGCGTGAGTATTGCAACTGCCCGTTCCTTATGTCGGACTTCTTCAGGTAGGCAATATCAACGAAAGCCATCCCCTGCAAGTACAAGCTCAACATGAACATATCACGGGCAAAAGCAAGGGCAGGATTGTTTTCCAGATTGAGTTTCCTTATTGCCTTTATCGCGTCGATTGATATGGCACGCTTGGTTGTTGTAGCGAAGCCAGTGAACACATGACGGAAAATATCCTTGTCTTCGGTCAATTCCAATTCTACGGCTTTCAAGTACAATGTTTTAAATGTTCTAAGGTAGCAGGAAGATGAGTTCCGTTTCAGCCCCTATTCTTCATCCATGCCTCGTATTGGTTTATTATGTCTTCATTGAGGTCATCGAAAGTAATATCCTTACCGTTCCTGAAAGAAGAGAAACTGGCCAACGAATCACGGTATGTCTTTGCGGTGCCGTCCCTTTTCGCAGCAGTCTTCTTTGTTATCATCGAGCGTATGAAGTTGAATAAAGTAGGACATTCCGGTTGCCTGTTGTATTCCAGAAACGATGTCGTCAACGGAATAATCCGCCATTCCTTTCTCCTTCCCGGCTATAATCTTGGTAAACCGTTCCATGCTCCACTTCAACTTTGAGGCCACCATTTCAAGATACGTCTTCCTCTCATCCGTACCTACGGTTACTACCGACGAAGAAACGCTATCCCACTCAGAAGTAAATACACGGCAATCGGTGAAGACGGTTCTCGCCACCCTCTTGTGTATAATCTGAAAATACAAAGTTCCTTCCTTGCCCTCTACCGTTGATGAGCGAAACTTTATCCTTACCGATGCCATATACCTTCGTTCTTGTCGTTAATTATCCGTTATTTTACTAGTCGTTTTAAAGTGTTCTGCAAAAGGCCGTCAATTGGTTTGTAAAAGGCCATCAATCACCAATCAAAAGACGGCAAATCGCAATGCAAAAGGCCGTGAATTGAAACCCCTCCCCACCACGCTTGTCTGGAGAATGACAGGGAGAGGCAGTTAGAGTCAGGTCAAGTGGATTTCAAACCGTTTACAATTTCCACATCTTCATCTCGAGGTTTTTGATTTCCTCGTCAGTCAAATCCCTCTCAGGAAACTTTATCGTATCCGTAAACTCCTCGAAATAGTAGAAACCGTCAAGTTTTTGTCCGATTGCCATTCCTTGTTCGAACAGCCAACGGACATTATTACCATAAACGGAAAACATACCTGTTCGGCATGACCAGAAGAAAAAGTAACCTTCTCCTATATCCGCCAAACTGTACATTTTTTGCAAAAAAACATCAGTGAAAACAGCCGGACTTTCATAACCAATACTTTCAGGTGCGATGTATCCCAATCCGTTTTGAAGCCTGCCACCTTTAAGACGAAAGTGCTTTATTGGAATCATGAACACGCTGCCTTTATGTTCCGGAACGGCTGTACAGACATATGCAACATAATCATCACCCATATCTATAGGAATACTGACAGCAATGAATGAGTCTGCATCTGTCATACTCTGAAAATCAAAATCTTCAGGATTGTTATGTACTACGGCTCTAATATTTGCCTTTAGTGTCTTATAGTTGCTTTTGTATTCCTCCACAACCTCGCTTATTGAATTGTATTCCGTTTTGGAACTTACCGGGTATTTGCGTCTTTTCACCGTCGTCTTGTTGTTTTGGCTGTCTGGGAAACTGTTAAATTGCGACTTGAATAAATGTTCTTTTTTCATAATCGTTCTATTTGTTTAATTGTTTTTTGTACTAAATACTTTATTCTCAATTAGTTACATCCATGCTCTATTGAAAATACAAGGACATAGTTGTGGCTTGCAAGGACAGGTGGTGGCCTTATCCTCGCCCTCTGTTGGTTGTTAATCATATCGTCGTGGTTTTACGGAAGGGCAGCTGTTTTATGTATTCCCTTCCTTGCTGTTCATGGCTTGGAAGAGTCTACGTTTTTAGGGTTGCCGTTGGTTGAAGCCTCTTGTTTCCCGGTATTTGCAGCAAGCCCGAGTTTCCTTAGCCTGCTTTCCACTGCGCCTGTATTACGCTTGAGCAACTCGCCTATCTCACTGTTGGTCTTCCCTTCTGAATGGTATCTTTTTAACAATACCTCCTCTTCGGCCGTCCATTTGTTATAGGCGTTTTCATGCTTTGCCTTAAGTTCCTGCATATGGGTGCTTCCGGGCGTGATGGATAGCTTGGATGTCTTCTGCTTTTTCACTTGGTATGCTTCAGGATGGAGTTGTTTATGCCTTGCGAACAGGCCTTTTGCAAGTTTCTCCATATCCTCGTCTGCCAGGTATATATTATGTAGGGTATATCAAAGGTGTCGGGCACATTTACCAGCAGACGGTCATCGATACCTATTCCAAAATCGGCTTCGCCAAGCTCTATGACAGGAAGAACGCGCTTGTGGCAGCAGACATGCTCAATGACAGGGTCGTCCCGTTCTTCGAACAGCACGACTTGAAGCTGATGAGGATGCTCACCGACCGTGGAACGGAATATTGCGGCAACAGGGAAACACATGAATATGAACTGTATCTGGCCATTGAGGACATCGACCACTCTAAAATCAAAGCCAAGAGTCCGCAGACTAACGGTATCTGTGAGAGATTCAACAGGACTGTGCAGAACGAGTTCTATGCCATTGCGTTCAGAAAGAAGATATATGCCTCGATAGAACAACTACAGGCAGATCTTGACATCTGGATGAACTCTTATAACACTCAAAGAACGCACTCTGGAAAATACTGTTTCGGGAAAACTCCCATGCA